>Ga0181388_1000026_pt1 | contig 40787 bp, 37 predicted proteins | sample 11SPOviralmetaG_FD_130120 | JGI IMG/M metagenome (GOLD analysis project Ga0181388, IMG submission 130120) | Marine viral communities from the oligotrophic San Pedro Time Series (SPOT) site, San Pedro Channel, CA, USA - 11 SPOT_SRF_2010-05-17 | ecosystem: Environmental > Aquatic > Marine > Strait...
AGCATCGGGTTCAGGCATAGCATCGGGTTCAGGCATAGCATCGGGTTCAGACATAGCCTGAGTGTCGGGGACAACATCGGATTCAGGGAGGGGTTCGGGTTCAGGTACAATAGTTTCAGGTTCTTTTTTGCTAGTAAAAATAGAAGGCAAACTACTTAGCGCAGATTGATTATCATTATTAGAAGATACACTACTAAATATATCTGTCTGTGATTCAGGCTCATTGTCGAGAGCGTTTGGAATATCGTCATTTACTACTGTACCTTCATCCATTAATGTAACAAATGCGAGAACGCCAGCAGTAATTGTAATAAATACATAGTTAACAAAAGGTATCTCTGTTGAATTCATAATATAATTAGTTATATTATGATTAGAAAAATTAATCATGAATTGTATGTAAATTATTTTTCGAGTGACCGCAAATGTGCATGTGTTTTGGCAAACGTGTCCGTCCAGGCATGCTTAATCTCGGTAGATAGACTAGTAAACATGTGTCTCTCAAACTCTTCAGGACTATCATAAAAAAGAGTTCTAGGCACATTGCCGGTAGTATCTTTGACTTTAAAATATAATTTCTCTCCTGGAGATCCTACTAGGACATCAGTTAACAGAAATCCAGTAGCAGCATGTCTAATATGCGCTCCGGTGAGATCACTTGTCTCATATGTATCAATAACAATTTTTGTATTTTTAATAATTTTTACCTTTTTTTCATAGCCTTTATCCGCCTTTTTAGACTTATTGTTATGTTTCGTTTTCAACGAAACAGATGACTCATGAGAATGAATACTTACATCAGTTAAATCATCCATGTCAATGTCATTATCTTTGCGAAGAACGTCCCTATCCTCAAACATGTCTTCCACGGTTTCACTTGTAATGCCTCCAGCACTCATAATCTAAAAAAGATTTTTAATATATAACACTACTATTGTATATCTAGTATAAGCCAATACTTTCTATATTAGTTTGATAGGTAGTTAGATAAAGATTTTTATTTGAATATAAAGTATATAGAACAAATGAAATCAACGAAAGGCGGTCGTATTGTAATAGACTTATCTACTCCAGAAGTAAAGAACTTGCCAGAAAGCATTGATGGAAGAGTGCCAAAAACAGACACTATAATAGAAAGCATATTTGGATCAATTATAAAGAATAAAGAAATACATTATACCATCCATATCGCACTTTTTAATTGTTTTAAACAACATGACTGGGGCTACCTAAAGTTTTATTTAGAAAAAAACAATGATATATACCATTTACCAACTGTAGATATAAAAATGTCGAACGATGATAATGTAGAAGATGCTATAAAACAAGCAATAAATGAAAAATATAATCAGCTTGATCTAACCCGAATAACCCAAGTATTTCAAGACAACAATAATCTGTATGTGTTGTTAGATGATGACATGCTAAATAGTTTATCGTCTGACAACCAGCGTTGGTTTATTAGTAATGAAATGAATGAGCCATACGTACACGAATTATGTAGAAATGTAATGAAATATGAAGAAAAATTTAATACAGAGTTAAGCAACGATGCTACTACAATTTATTCATCTGACTACGCATACATATGTGCGTTAGAAAACGAAAAATATGTTAATGTTATTAAAAACGGTGAGAATCATACCGAGAATCATCCCATAATCGAGCATAATATAATAGGCAGAACGCATATTTTTTCAGCAAACCCACTTGATGATGGAGTTGACAATATAAGAAAATATGTATACCCAATAAATACCGAAAATACCCATATTCTAGATGTTGTAAATAAAGATAACTACGCAACGTTGAAAGATACATCGCTAATTAAATTCAACGATGCTGATAAAAATAAGTTAATTTCTATAAAACCACGTAAATTCTTTATTGAGACATAATAAATGAATTATTTTAGTTATTATGTATCTAAACGCTATATTGTATGAAAAATTCGTCTAGTATGTCAGTTTCCAGCTCCAATACATTATCCTTAATTTCATCTTGTAATGGTCTACGATCATACATCTTTTCAAAAGATTCTATATACTTATTAATTGTTTCAAACCCCTTCTCTAGTTTCAACCGTTTCTCAAGTAACAACTGTCCGGTTTCTTCAACTTGGCGTTTATGTTCGGCCATATCGTGAAGCTCCTTGTTCTTTCTTTCATGTAGTTCATGTTCGATCTCTTGAATAGCACTGCGCTGCTTCGCTATTAGATCATCTTTTGTTTTTTCAGCCATGCCTTTGAGATTCATTGACATTTCTTTTGTATCTTCGTTCAACTTATTCGCCTCTAAATACCATTTATGACGAATTTCATTCGCACTTATTATAGTACTACAAATATCCGGTTTTTTTAGTTTAAGAAATTGTTCGTGCTTAACACTTCCTTCTTTTCCTTGGAAAATACGAGTAAATTCTTCAATAATAACATCAGGAATAGTTGGACTTGTTTCCATAAGCCTATCAAACTCGCTACGACATAATTTAATAAAATGTCCTGCATCAGCACGTTCTTCGGGTCTCTTTGCTAATTCTATACGAATATTCCTTGCGAATTTATCCCAAGCAATCGCCGATACGCGGTGAGCTTCATTCAATTCAGATATCTTCAAATACTGTTGAATAGTTGTCAATATGCCAATCATAATATTAATTGTTCCAATTACCATTGGTGCGTATCCCTGATATGCAACAGGCAAACTAGATTGTGCGAAAGACGCAGTACCAGTAAATGTTGACAATGTAATCGCAGGAATTGTAAACCACGCATGAAGCCGCGAATATTTAGAATGAGCTCTTAAGTTCAACCATTTGTAACATTGTGCGATGTCACACCATTCAACCATAATTTCTTCATTTTCAGGAGACCACTCAATCATAATACTGATATCACCAGACAATCCACCCACGCTTTTATTGTCATTATGTTGGGATTGTTCTTTCTCTTCAGTCATATGAGTTGTATATATAATTTACAGATTTTTTGATGCTAAAATTATAACAGTAGAAAGAGTTATAATTTTATAAAGGAAATAATTAAGGATCTTGTATGATACTATCAGACTCACCTATAGTAGAAGCGGCACCTACTTTGTCTAAAATTTGTTCGCTTATTAGTGGATTAGACGAATCTGAACCATTGCTGCTTGATATTTCATTAGACGAATCTGAACCATTGTTGCTTGATATTTCATTAGACGAATCTGAACCATTGCTCCTTGTTATTTCATTAGACGAATCTGAACCATTACTGCTTATTAGTTTATTAGACGAATCTGATTCATACTCAATATGAATAGAATCATCATCTAAATAAAACCCATCACCTCCATCTTCTTCTATATCATCAACAGAGTACATAATGTTGCCGGCCAAACTAGATTGAATCTCTTTATTGAAGTTATCAAATTTGGAAAGAAGACGTGAAAGCTGTTTTTTCTGAGATATTTGGAAAAAGGCCGCATAATTGATGTATAAAGATATCTGTTCTTTCAAAATAGTATTTTCATACTCCAATGTATTTAAAAAGTTCGATATGGTAAACCCTATTTTATGGTTTACATTATAATCATCTATGTCATTTACGCGGGAAGAAGTCTTGTTATGTAACTTATTAACTAAAAGTAAGATATTATCATGAAGACCTCTTAAATCTTCCATTTTGTATTCTAAGAATGGTTCTAAATCTTTATAAGGTGGGAAAGTCTTGATATCATTTTCATCTATTTCTAAATCTTTTACATTGTCTTTAATGTAACCGGCAATCAATCCATATAGTTTAAAATATTCACAATACATGCGGTTATTTAGCATTATGCGTGATTTATCAATGCTTTCCATTTCAATCATAAATGATTTGAACTGGTAAAAAAACGAGTCTAGACAAAAAAGAAACACTTTTTTCTTGTTTCTTCCAGAAAGGTCAGTGTATATTTTTTTCAGACTCAACAGTTCAGTTTCAATCTCATTTTTTACCTTAAAAACCCTTTCTTTCATTATGATGATCGATTTAAAATTGTTTTTTAATTTTTCTATTTTAGAAGCATATAATTCAGACATCTATACTATAGACAATCAAACTTTTTTTCAGGTTTTATCACATAATTTTTTATTTTAGTATTATAGGTATTAAGCAATGAGTACAAAAAGAATAATCAATAAAATTGAAACCGAAGTCATTAAAAGCAAACAAATAATCAACATGAATAAACCACAAGGACCCGGACTAAATCCAGGATTGCCTATATTTATTGATTTCCCTGAAGACAATAATTTATTACAACATAATTCATACAGCGATATTCAATCTATAGAAAGGCCTAAGTTGATTAGACAGAACAACCTATATATCAATTATAACTCAATTAGTAAAGGCACTTATCAATACACCTCCTTATTATTCGATTTGTGTAACAAAAAGAATAATTACCAAAAAACCTAATAAATAAAAGCATATTACTATAATATAGTAGGTAAATATGGAAAATGAATCTGTCCCTAGTAAATTTTCAAACGTGATAACTGACTTCGTGGAAGACCTTATAAATACTTTTCCGGAATATACAGATCAATTAACAAAATATCGTAAGGCACATTTTCAGGGTGACATTGTTAATACTACATACGAGCATTGTACTAAAATATACCCTCAGCGATTTTTTGATATTCTATATCAAAATAATGATATATTCGAGACGGATTCAGAAAGCAATACTCAATTTTTGCCAGAGATCGATTTCAGACAACTTATGAATTGTGAAGGGGTATCTGATAATACAAAGAAAGTCATATGGAAATACTTACAGCTTATTATGTTTACTGTTATCGAAAACGTAAAGGACAAATCTTTATTTGGAGATTCTGAAGGGTTATTCGAAGGGATCGATGAAGCTGATTTACAAGGAAAACTTTCAGAGACAATGAACAACATGAGTGATTTCTTTAAAAATCTAGACAGCTCACATGAATCTACTAATACAACTGAAGAGAGCAGCAATCAAGAAGAACAATCGGATAATATGCCTGATCTAGGCAACATTCAAGACCATTTACATAATCTATTTAACGGGAAGATAGGCTCTCTCGCAAAAGAAATGGCTGAAGAATTAACCGGTGACTTTGGAGAATTATTTGGCGGAGACATTAACAACGAAGATGCTAATCCACAAGATGTAATGAAAAACCTTATGAAAGATCCCAAGAAAATAATGAAAATTATGAAGAAAGTTAGCTCCAAACTAGATGACAAGATGAAAAATGGAGATATATCTAGAGAGGATATCATGAAAGAAGCGGGTGATCTCATGGGACAATTTAAGAACATGTCAGGAGATGATGGAAATCTAGGTGAAATGATGAAGAACATTGCGAAAAATATGAGAGGGGGCAAAGGTGGAGGTGGAATGCCTGATGGCATGGACATGGCGGGAATGGGAGACATTATAGAAGGAATGGGTGGTGCTGCGGGAATGGCTGAAATGTTGAAGAACATGGGTGGTCTCGGCAAAAATATGCGTATCGATCAAAATGCTGTAAATAGAATGACAGGCAAGAAGGCAACCGCAGAACGAGCAAAAAAACACGTCGAACAGAGACGCCAAAAACAGTTACTGGAACAACAAAAACAAGAGGCGTTGAAAGCCGAACAAATAAAAAACCAGGAAGAGATTATGAAGAAATATAATGTTGAGTCTAATGGTAATACCGGCGAGTTTGTGTATCGTATTGATGGAGTCGAACGACAGGAAAAATCGTTTATTCATCCAGATCTTTTGAAAGAAATGGAAGAAGAAGATAAAGAAAAGGTGAAAAAGCCTTCAAAAAACAAAAAGAAGAAAGCAAAGAAAAATAAAACAAATAACTAGACACAATACAAATTTATATATACATTAATATATAAATCACCATGTTTTTTAATAAGTATATTAACATGTATGTGTTTCTAATCAGTTTAGCATTAGGAATATTTGCTGTCTATATTACCACTCCAGAAACTAGAACAATCTATGTCTATCCTACACCAGACAACGTCGACCATTTACAATATAAAGACAGGGCTGATAACTGTTTTTCATTTACACAAACAGAGGTAGATTGTCCTTTTACATCAGATGGTGTTACAAAAATACCAGCACAATATTAGTTTATTCTAGTTGAAATATTATCCTATTAATAATTAATAGCAATTGATTATTAATGACATCTGGCAATCACACTGATAATAACGTTACAAATTACCAATGGTCTGAAGATATGAGTGCGATTTTAGATAAAATGAGGATTAATTGTATCGCATTGAGCGACCATCACAAATATCGATATACTTTTTATAAGGATAAGCTTATTTTATTCCGTTTTCCTATTATTTTACTAAGTGGGGTAAATACATTTGCGGCAGTAGGTCTTATTGGTATCGCAGATCAAGTTATTATATCTATAACGACTAGTATCATATCACTTATTTGTGGGATTATAACGAGTTTAGAGTTATATCTGAATTATCAAAAGAAAATGGAAAACGAATTAATCTCACACAAAGAATATTACCGTTTAAGTGTTGAGATATTTAAGGTAATTTCGTTAGAAACAGAGAACCGAAAAGTAGATGGAAAGGCTTTTTTAGAAGAAAAATTTAGTACATATGAAAAGTTGCTTCAAAGTAGCAATGTAGTAGAAGCTAGTTATATTATATCGACATTAACGCCAAAAGACCCTATTATAATGGATGAAAATGGCTCACAAAACAATGATGTTGAAAATCAATATATGATGTCAAGTCTTATTCCTACCGTTCAATCTTTCACACAGCCTCATTTATATAAATTAAAACAGAAAAATCGAGACATGGAAAAGAGTCTGCGAGAAACAACATCATCTAATATTTATCGAACAGCCAATCCAGAAACAAGGAAAAATAACCAAAAAATAGAAGAAATTGATAAAGAAATGGATAAATACAAAGGAGAAATAGAAGATTTGAAAAATACATTGGCAGTAGTTGCTAGAAGACCAGATAATTACAATCGTAGGAAGAATATATATTATTACGGACAGCATATTGAGGGCAATTACAGGAGTCGTGGTAGATGGTATTCTGGACGTATATCACAAGATAATAATGACGGAACATATGACATTGATTATGACGATGGGGAATTTGAAAAGAATGTAGATGAAAGATTAATAACTGCTAGAGAAGACAATTATTCACATGTAAGTAGAAATGTAGAAGAGACGTCATACCACAATAAAATAGAACAGGGTTCAAAAATAGAAGGAAATTATAGGGGGCGGGGCAGATGGTATCCCGCGCGTGTTTCACGTAAACGATTAAACGATACCTTCGACATTGATTATGATGACGGCGAAAAAGAATTAGGTGTAAATAGAAATCAAATCAGACTATGTCTTTCTGTTCCACGAAGAGAGAGATCAGAGTCACATGAAATAATTAACAAAGACATCCCAGTTGGCACAAAAATAGAGGCACGATACCGTTCTGGTTCTAAATGGTTTCCTGGAACAATTAGAAGCAATCATGGAAACAATGCTTATGATATTATATATAATGATGGAGACATGGAACGAAACGTTAAGAGTCACTTAATAAGAATAACTGAAGAACTTTTACCACCAGCTATATCTCAACCAGAAAAAAACGTCCAACTGGTAAGATTCGAGAATTATGATACAAAGTCAATTGTAAAAATACAACGCTGGTATAAAAAGATACGGCTATTAAAAAATAAAAATGCGATAATTGAATATAAGAAATAAATACTAATAGTATAGTGAGCATGGATTTAAAAAGATTGTTGACGAGCAATGAAGGAAAAATATTGGTGTCTATTCTCCTTGGTTTAGGGTTAGCATCATTATTTAGAAAGGCTATCAAAATTCAAGATAGTTTTGAATTCAATGGACCAGTTTTAGACGAGGTTGAAGGCAAAGTATTCAAACAGGGTGATAAATGTTATAAATACGAGAGCAAAAACGACAAATGTAAGGAAACCACAAAAATATTAGACATTACAATGAAAGAAGAAGAATAATTCGTTAAAAACTATACAATCTAACATAGTTAATATTGTATAGTTTAGAAATGGAAACCACCACAACTAGAATAGCTGATTTGCCCGCAACCAATAATATGCCCTCTGAAAATGGAATGGACGAACAACCTACCAATTATACTCCTATGAACGTTCACCCGAATCCATATGGGCCTCAAAATAGCGATCAGCATATAATGGATAGACCACAAGTTACACAACAAGATCCATCAATACAATTTCAAAGCGATAATATGGTATCTAGACCCCCTCCTCCTCAAACCCAGTATTTAAGTGAAGAACAACAGTTAGAGTTAGCTAGTATGAAACAAAATAGACTACCGTCAAGAGATATACAACAAGATACTACTAGTTATTCTCAAGACGCACAGGTCCAACCTAATTACATTCCAAGACAAGAATTGTTAACAGACTATGTACGTGATCGAGAGACATTTTCAAATGAGACATTAAAAAATCATGAAAATAAGATGCGAAATATGAGCCGTTTGGACGTTATAATTAGTGAGATACAAGTCCCGATAATGATTGTCCTTATGTATTTCTTTTTTCAACTTCCCATTATGAATACTATATTATTCAAGAAATTCTCTTTTTTGAGTATTTATAATGATGATGGCAATTTTAATCTTTTTGGGTTAATGTTTAAAAGCTTATTATTCGGCACAACGTATTATACAATGATAAAGACGGCGCAGTTTTTAACAGAAATATAACCGATCAAAATAAAAATCCCAATATAGGTTTTTTCTTTTGAGTAACATTCTTTTCCGAATCACGTTTCTTCTTAGTAGCCTGTTTCTTTTGCTTATTTAGCTCTTTTTGCTGCTTTATATCAGCTGGCACATATTTCAAGAACCACATTTCATACTCTTCTGTGGAACGTTTTCCTTTTAGTTCTGTATGCTTTTTTGCCTTTTCTGAACGCATATCTTCTAATGTATGTTGAACTCCAATACAATCGATATTAAATCTCTTCAATATTCCTTTCTGCTTCAATCTGTTCTTTTGTTGAACGTCGAATAGGAATTGAGCCATACATAATAACCTTTCTTTTACGTAGCCTTCCATCTTTGCATATAAAAAACTTAGGTAAAACGACAAAATTGTATCAATTGTAGCAATATTTACTTCGTTCCCAAAGAAATTTATTTTATTGTAACTGTGACATGCGATTGGTTCATAAATAGACGCAATAGTTTCTTTATCAATTAATATTTCCAAACGTCTAGGGACAATTTCGCCAATCGGTTCATATTCGTTAATTTTTATCTTTGTAAACCCTTCGTTAGATAGTTGTTCTTTCAAAATTATAGCACATTTGTCTATATCTTCTGATAACACATCAAAATCTGGCACTTTCAACAGTTTGTGAGCGATATTTTTCGGCATGTATTTAGAATATAACGAAGTCGCATATCCTCCAAAAAATATTACTCCTTGGTTAATGAAAGAATCACGCGTTATCATATATATTTTTTCAGAATTATCATATTGGGCCCCGGTTTCTTCCATTTTACGCTGAAAATCAACAGTGTTGCATTTATCTGTTTTCAAAGGGTAATATTTATTCAACAATGTAAGTCGTTTCATTACTTTTTCCCAACGACTAACATCTCCTTTTGGGCGGGAAAGCTCTAGAAACATCGCCATTCTAAGATAATTCGGGGGCGCATATCGAATACCGGCTCTCATGATAGACTCTTTTTGAATGGATTCATATATAGGTTTGGCTAAATATGTAATGTCGGCTATTGGTATGAAGTTAACAAAAACTTTAAATGTACCTTGATGTGCCCCGGCTTTGGCTTCTACATCATTATACCCAGCGCGATAATAAATATCAGCCAGTTCCTTCGCATGATTTAATGCGTCGTTTGAAAAGAAATCATAGTCGGGTATTTCAATATCTTTATCATAAAACTGAGCGTATTTCGGGAGTATATTATTAATGGCGGTACCTCCATAGCAAACTAATTTTTTGTTAATGATAAACTCTTCTACTATTTTCAATATTTCTTGTATCTCTTCACTTTGAACTATGCTTCTCCCTTTTAATTTCTCATTATCATCTACAGCCTGTCTTAATACTGCCAATTCACATTCTTCAAAAGACATTTTGTTGTCACAGGCAGAAGGTCCTTTTGACTTCCCTATATTCTTCTTTTCAGGTTTCTTCATTATAATATTATTTATATATTATAATAACATTTTATTTATGCGTTTTTTGAAGTATAATACGCATGTGTGCTTGATAGCGGTGTTATAGCAAAACCTAAATCATTAAAAAGTGTTTCATACTCATCTAACTCATCCCCCTTAATATAAAACCTGTATGGCACAATTTGAATAATATGATTCATAACCATATTCTCGACCCCCGGATTTCGCATAGTGTCTAGTTTTTTGTCTGGCAATGCCAACCGATAACTCTCTACGTCCGTAGATAAATTATTATTGTCGCGAACGGTAAGTTGCTTATTTTTTTCATTCAATATTTGACTATAATTTTGATTATTCATAACTTCGGTACCGCTTTCTAGTGATATAAAATTATCTAACGCATAACAATTTTTTTCACCCGGAGAACATTCAGTATGTTTACGGTAATCGCGGTCAACCGTTTTATCAATAACTAACACCACTTTTCCCATAATATCTGACAACTTGGTGTTTTTATCTATTTTTCCTTCATACAGTTTACTCTTCAAAGCAAAATCTACTGCCTTTCCAACCCGTTTATATATTGTTGCGTCCTTTGACTTAATGCGTAAATGTATAAATAATGGGTCTTTAAAGTTGGGCGAAGGACGAGAAAATGCTTGTGATACAGTCGCAGATAAAACAGATGATAATGGTATTACGTTCTCTGTATCAATTACTGTATAATTTGGATCACTTGTAGTAGATACAACAGCTTTATCATCAAAAAATAGCACTTCAAAATCAACAAATCTACATCCCCTTGACAATACATATTTAATCATATCTAAATTCACATAATTGCCTGTGATAGCGGTATTATACGAGCCTTTTATCACATATTCTTTCAATGTTTCACTAGTTAACTCTTTTTTAACTGAAATTATATTTGTCGGAACGTCTTTATTCTCTAAGTTACTTAACTCATTCTTTGGGGTCCCTATAAAAGATTCTAGTCTTTCTTCTTTTTTTGTCTGAAAAGGTTCGGTAGTATAAGAAAAAAGATGATGTTTTGATAGTTGAGAAAATACATATAGCAATATTAATACTGTCAACAATGTTAATAATTTTTCATAAAAATTCATTTGATATATATTACTACTACAGAAAAACAATTAATTTAATCCATAACAAATATAATATTATATATATAATCTAAATTAATGGCAGGCGGATTGCTAAATATAGTTTCTGTAGGAAATAATAATACTATTTTAACTGGAAATCCGACAAAAACATTTTTCAAAGTAACTTATAGCAAATACAGTAATTTTGGACTACAGAAATTCCGTATCGATTATAGTGGACTTCGAGAATTGCGATTGAACGAACCATCAACTTTTTCTTTTAAGATCCCACGATATGCTGAATTATTAATGGATACTTATATTGTTGTTACATTGCCTGATATTTGGAGCCCGATACATCATCCTAGTCCAGCCAACTCTTCCACGCCCGGCACACTACTCAGGTGGGTTCCATATGATTTTCGTTGGATTAAAAATATTGGCACCCACATGATTAAAGAAATAGAAATAAATTGTGGTTCTCTTAACTTACAAAGATATTCTGGCGAATATATTGCTGCGATGGTCGAAAGAGATTTTAGTGAAGAAAAAAAACACCTATTTAATAAAATGACAGGCAATCTTACAGAAATCAACGATCCTGCTAACAGTGGCACAAGAATAAATACATATCCTTCTACCTACTATACATCTAATACAGCGGGTGCAGAGCCATCTATACGTGGTAGAAATTTATACATTCCCCTCAATAGTTGGTTCACTTTGAATAATGGTTCTGCGTTTCCATTGATCGCGCTTCAATACAACGAGCTCACTATAAATGTTACAATGCGTCCGATTCGGGAACTATTTCAAGTCCGTGATCCATATGATTACCAAAACTATTATCCTTACGTACAACCAGACTTTAATCAGTCACAATTCCAAATGTATCGCTATTTACAAACCCCTCCTTCTCCTGACGTTTCTCCATCAAGTTACGAAAACAAAATATCTACATGGAACGCAGACGTTCATTTAATGTCTACTTATTGTTTCCTTTCTAAAGACGAAGCCAAATTATTTGCGGCAAAAGACCAAGTGTATTTAGTGAAGGACGTACACCAATATACATTTGAAAATGTCACTGGGACAAAGAAACTAAAGGTCGAAACAAACGGCATGGTAGCAAGTTGGATGTGGTATTTACAACGCAACGATGCTAACTTGAGAAATGAATGGTCTAATTATACAAATTGGCCGTATCGCAATATTCCCAGAGACATTGATGTCTATCGTTACGCAAATGACGGACAAGCTATACCTGTAAATACCAGTTCAGAATCAGGGGTCTTATCACAACCTAATATACACCCTGAAGAAAATCAACCAACTGGTATATCTGTAACTGGTGCGTATGCTGTAGAAAATAGAAAACATATGTTAGAAACTATGGGCATTTTATTAGATGGAGAATATCGTGAAAATATATTAACTCATGGGGTTTATGAATACATTGAGAAATACACACGCACAAAGGGAAACGCTCAAGACGGATTATACTGTTATAACTTTTGCCTCAATACAAACCCGTTTGACTACCAGCCATCGGGAGCTATTAATCTAAGTAAATTCAAGAACATTGAATTAGAAATTACAACGTATATTCCTCCGATTGATGAGATTAATTCACAGTTTGATGTAATTTGTGATTTGGAAGGAAATCCCGTTGGTGTAAGGAAATCAAACTGGAGATTATATGATTACAATTACAATCTTGTCTTATTTGAAGAAAGATACAATGTGTTATCATTCGTCGGAGGAAATTGTGGCATGCTGTATGCGAAATAATGTTTTGCGTATGTGTAACGCTTTTTTATAGATGCTTATATTATAAAGGATATAATATATGGAAACACTTAATGATAGTATTGATAATATAAGAAATTTAAAAAAAACATTTAGTAAAGGAAAAAAGGATAACAATACGCATATCAAAGATTTTCAAACGGAAAATATGATTCATAAAATAAAAAACGTTAAAAAAAAGAAGAAATCAAACAAATATAATTTTAATAATATCGAACCACTTGTTGATATCCACGAAAAAGAACCATCTGATGAAATAATAGAAGGGTTTACAGAAGGATATAAGGAAGGCAGACCAAAAGCCAAATTATATGAAACAGGGAAGGGCAATTATTCAGATGATATGTACGAAGGAGGGGATAATATATATGAAGGAGGCGGGAAAACTGGTTCTAAGAAGCAGAGCCCCGGACAACGTGTAAAAAACGCTTTTTCTCATGGTGAAAAAATAACATACGAGATCGCAAAATCCATCGTAAAAGGATTATCTTCAGCCGATTTACAAACAAAAAACCCTTATAGTGAAAAAGATATCCTCGTTGTCAAACGATATGTTGATCTATGTAGTTCTATGTTTTTTGCTTCGATTGCTGCTTTTAATTGGTACTTGGTAACATTATATAGAGAAACTAGTGTTTCAGGTGGTTTTTTGAAATTCCCTTTCAAAAATGTTGGTCCAAAAGATGAAGACAAGGATGTAACTGATGATTATTTGCCCGAAGAAGAACCATTTTACCCTCGCATGTTGCCCGATTTTCTAAGACCAACTAGCGAACAAGTTATTTATGATAAAATTAACAAACTAGATTTATTTGGAAATGCTGAAGTTGTCGCAAATATTGCTGCTGAGGCGGCGCTTGAATCTGCTGCTACCGGAGGTGGAAATACAAATGGGTATTCACAAACGAACATTGGAGGAGAAGGACCAGATATTGGCATTAGTCCGGATAGTATGGGTATTAGTCCGGATAGTATGGGCGTTAGTCCTGAAAGTATGGGTATTAGTCCGGATAGTATGGGAGTTAACCCTGATAAAAATAAAAAAAATGACGAAGATCAAAAAAATGACGAAAATGAGGATGACGATGACGATGATAAACCGTCAAATGTATATCTTATGATGTTATCTATTATTCATTATTTTATAAAATATGCGATGGCCGTCCCCGATATCATGTGGCATATTATGCGTTCTTTTGAAAGCTGGATCTGTAATATTACAATAATGTCGCGCGAAAAATGGTATATATTGTTTTTTGTTCTAGCTACTATCATATTTCATACAATGTATGCTTACATCAAACAACTTATTATTGATAGCGTTGAAATGAAATTTTCTTTTACAAGTGGTAGCATGTTGGGCCTAATGGCGATTGTTTATGGTTATCATTGTTGGAGAGGCGTCAATTCAATTGACTGGGGGAAATTAATGAAAAAAGTGAAATCTATGGAGTTCTTGTTCGCATGGCCTCTTATGTTTATTGTGCCCGGTTTGTTATTAATATCATTAATACCTGGATTACTAATTGCGTTCTTATTGTCACCTGGCATGGCTGCTTCATTCGGATGTATAACTATATTGATTATGTCCTTTTTCCCTATTATCAAATTTTGCAGAGGCAATCCTGTAGATTTTTTTAGACAATATTATAAAGTAGACGATCATATAAGAGAATACCATGATATGTATCCATTACGTGACGATGATCCAGTATTCAACAAAGCAATCGACGAGATAATTACTGTTTTTAAAACATTATATTCTATAGTAGATTTATTCAAGGTATCTTGGTTCGCCGATACAGGACAAGATGAATCCTATTTCAGGGCGTTCAAATGGTTTTTCATCTTTATGTTTTCAACCGCAATTAGCGCATTAGTATTTGTAACAAAGACTATTCCAGCGTCTTTATTTTACGTTTTTGCCGGAGTTATTGGCATAGCGTTTATAGGAATCTTTCTTAAGTTGTCTTCTGCGTTATTGACAGTATTACAATCTATTATGAAAACAATTCATTTTGGTTTAAGATTCTTTAGTATCGGTGTATACAGACATTTGCTTCCCCTTTCAATTATATTTATTATGGCAGCCGCATTATTTGATTTCGATAAATCTGTAGAAAATATTACACTCAAATCTAAACTGAATCTTGTGTCTTTCATTATTATTATGTCTGTCGTATTTTTCTCATTTATCGGTTCTATTTTATCAAAACAAGTCTCACCTAGTTAAATAAACAATTAGTATGAATAAATATAAAAATGTCTGATGATTATTAATATAATAATCATCAGGATGGGAAAGAATAAGAAGTCTACTAAGGAATATCCTATGGTAAGTGTGTGTACTCCCACATTTAATCGCCGTCCATTTATAGAGAATATGTTTTCCTGTTTTCGTAATCAAGATTATCCAAAACATCGCATTGAATGGATTATTGTAGACGATGGAAGTGATAAAATCAAAGATCTTATTGAAACATCTGACATTCCTCAGATTCGGTATTTCGAGGTAGAAGATAAAATGACTTTAGGCGCGAAGCGTAATCTCATGCATCAATACGCTACCGGATCCATTATTGTTTACATGGACGATGACGATTATTACCCTCCTGAACGCATTTCTCATTCAGTAGAAAGACTTCAAGGAGACCCAGATGCGTTATGTGCTGGTTCAAGTGAAATTTATATTTATTTCAAAGGCATGGATAAAATGATACAATGCGGTCCATATGGTCCGAATCATGCTACAGCTGGAACATTCGCTTTCAAAAAAGAACTATTAGAACAAACTAAATATGAAGATCATGCTGCTCTGGCAGAGGAACGTGCTTTTTTAAAGGACTATACTATACCTTTCGTTCAATTAGATTCTCTCAAAACTATATTAGTGTTTTCGCACGAGCATAATACGTTTGACAAACGGAAAATGTTCGACCAGAAGCAAGACCCTAAGTTCTTCAAAGAGTCCGGAAAGGTTGTATCTAATTTCATTCGTAGAAAGTCCGAAAAGAACATCAAAAAATTCTTTTTGGAAGACATTGATAACTTATTAAAATTTTATGAACCCGGATTGCCAAAAATGAAGCCAGATGTTATGGTTCAGATGAAAGAAATCGAAGCAAAAAGAGAAAAAATGATTCAAGAAGCTATGGAAAAACAAAGAGAAAATGGTCCAATCATTCTTCAACAAGGGGAAGGTAAACCACCTATTCAAATTTCGAACAAACAAGCTGTAGAAATAATGAAGCAGCAACAAGAACAAATCCGAAAATTGACAGATCATAAAAATCAAAATGACAAATTGAATAACCTTCTTAAGGAAAAAGTATCCGAACAAATGAAAGTTATTAAAGCATTAAAGGGTGAAGTCTCTGGATACAAGTCTCAGGAAAGTGGTTCAATTGACGGAAATATTAAAATGGAAATCGTAGAAAAACCCCCTTCGTTCATTCAACCAATAGATGGTAGAGAATTAACAAACTATCCTATCAATAAAAGCAAGCCGACTGCTATCGTTGATGTAAACGCAATTTAAAATAAATATTATTATGTTATTTCATTTATTACATAATAATTTAGATTTTCACTTTTTGTGTTTTCTTTTTTCGCGATTTTGTCTTTTTTTGCGTTTTCGGTTGTATTTTTGGCATTGTTTCTTTCATCAATTCGTTTATTATAGTTTTTGGATCACGTGGTTCAAGTGTTACTGTTGTCATAGGCATTGGTGTATACCTTCGTTGATAGTATTTATGAAATGTATGTCTGCTTTTCGGATCTGTACTATAAAAAGAGAACAACGGTTTGTATGTTTTGACAGTTTCACTCAAATTGTCATTTGCGGTAGCCTCAAATGTTATATTTATCGAACCATTTTTATACACTACATAGGCAATATGATAAGGTGTCTGGTTCTCTTCAGGTAACTCATTTTTTACTATTGCATAACTTTCACCCATTTCTGGGTTTGCTTGATTGTTTATAAATTCCTCATCGATCCGCTTCGTCAACCTGACATTTTGTTTGTCTGATACACCAAACTGGTTTCGTCCGGTTACGTGTTTAAACTTCAACGCACTTGTATTATAATGATATGGTAATAGCTGAATATCTAATATGCTATCGCTAATTTTATTTTCACAAGTCAGAAATTCTGAAAAGTTCAAACAGTCACTTTCATTTAATGAATCGTTCAAATTATCAATAGTACGGTTGTCTTTTAATTCTCTGAAAAATGTGTAACCAATAAACTCCTCAATGTCACCGTTTTCATCAATTAATTGTATATCATCTCGATTTTTTAAAACAGTTGGTGTATCTTCTGGCATTAATCTGCCTGATTCTATTAACATAGATAACGGTGACGATTTATCTAGATCAGCTAGAAACTTTGTATTTATGTATAAATTAAAAGCATCTCTTGTATAAATCGCAAAATTACGATCTTTGGTCAATCTATAATTGCCAAACGTCTTCATTATATATTTACTATATATTTCTTCATTCATCTACTTCGTCTATTAACTCCTCTTTTTTAACGTTCTTATCTAAATATCGATATATTCGTTTAATGTCTAATTTCGTTATATTCATATCTTGAAATATTTTCTCTATTTTATTCAATTCCTCAGCTACTTTTGTAATATCAACCATATTATTGAATATTTTTAATTCTTGAAACATAGCTATCAAGTCTTTTTTATCTAATTCTAGATTCAAACAAAGGCTGTAAATAAACATCATATTGTTATATTCTGTTGAATATTTTGTTAATACCTTTGTAAATCTCACTTCTTCTGGCTTGAAAGAACCCCTATTTTCTGTAAATTCATCATGATAAAGTTTGTTATTATAAAATGTCTTCATTAAGGAACTCATTTCGTTGAAAATCCATATTTGACTTTGAAAAGTTATTCTATCAATATAGTCAGCATAACAAATATTATCTAGAACTTTCATATAAAATGGTAGTGATCTCTCTTTTGGCTTTTGAGATATTGCGTCTACTATATTCTCGTGCCACAACAATGAGACTATGGTCCGCTCTGTTTCATTCATAATATTTGTATGTTCTTCCATGCGGATAGGCTCGTTTATTAATAATTGTGTTATTTTCTTGGAATCTTCATTATAAGATTTCGTTTTAAAAAATTTCTCAAAGTTTTCATTATGTATTATGTCTGGTTTATTCATTAAAAGCCTTTTTACGAACTTCATTTTACGTAAATCACCTTGTATATACAAATAAATTGTATTTCGTTTTGCGTCAGGGATGCCGTTAAAGTTAGGTATAGTTGCCAATAACAAAGATTCCATTTGAGATTGGACCGGCATTTTCAATTCAAATACATTGCAAACCTTCATTAGTTCTCTCATCTTCTTGTCAATATAATAATTCCCAATACATATGATTGGATTCATAGTTTTGCTTTCCAATTTCTGTTTTTTTGTCTTCTTTTGTCTAATTAACTTTATAAGTGCGTTTAATCCACCTTTATCACCACTGTTCATACCATCGATCTCATCCATTACTATCACCAAACGTCTTTTTTTCGCACCAGCCATCATTTGAAGCACATTCTGATTCGCAATATTATTACAAGTAATCGTATCTATTAATGATTTGTTGCGTACATCCCCCGCATCGTACTTAACCATGTCATAATCGATTGATTTTAATAGGTCCGTAACAAACTGTGTTTTTCCACATCCAGGAGAACCATATATATAGATCCCTTTTTTGAATGTCAAGTCGTTTACATTGTTATCAAAATTTAACAATAGATTTTTTATAGTATCAGAGGCATGATTGCGGTCTAATATCGTATTTATTTCTTGTATATTATCAACATTCATTATACTATTTGTCGTCTTGTATTAATATACGTATATTTTTTATATTTATTGATATAACGAATTATATATAGTCGTTATAACATCTATGTTTATCTACCAAAAGCACTGAAATCCGCAGTAATTGGCATATATTGATCTTTGGTTTCTTTTACATTCTGTCTTGCCTGACTTGCTCCACTATATTGATTATTAGTACCTAACACCAAGGGTGTAGTAGGTGAACGACGTTGCTGAGGCATAACCTGTTTATTGCTATTCATAGTTTGTCCTCTATTCATAGTTAACACATCTTTTACTCCACTTCCAAAATCCCGAAGCAAACTAGTCGCACCAGTTGCGGTATCCTTTGCCAGACTAGTTGCGCTACTTGCGGTATCCTTCGCCAAACCAGTTGCGCTACTTGCTGTATCCTTTGCCAAACCAGTCACTCCGGTTGCGGTATCTCTTACCAACGAATCACCAGTAGTAAGGGTTTTATCAGCAAGCCCTCCAGCAACGCCTACAGTCTCACTTAAAGGGTTTGTCTCATTTGTAGTGCGTTTATACTGTTTCTCATCAACAATGAGGGAGCCGCCATCAGGACCTTTTGTGCCTGAACCACCATTTCCACCACAGTTAGTACATGACACTTTTTCCGGCATTTCAGGGCATGTGGGACATGTAGGACACACTGCTGGAACAATCTGTGTTTTTAAAATGTAATCCTCGTTTCCGTTTGCCATGTCTTCGTTTTTTTCTTCCTTCTTTTCCATAACAGGGAATTTGATGATTTTATCGTAAATGCGTTTTTTGATATCACCCCACAATGTATGCGATTTGGGCTCCTCACCAGGGCTACAATACATAGATACGTCTTTTACGTTTTTATAATTATAACATGTACCTTCCTTATTCATCAAGTACATTTCACAATCGGGATTACTTTTGCATGCCTCAAAACAGTCTTTGTCGTTCTTTTTTGATTCTGATATTATTTCGGAATCAGCATGAATATAAATCTTTCCACCGTCGCAATGAGCTTTTTCTTTTTCTTCATTGTTACATTGGCTAGTTTCTTCACTAGTTTCTTCACTAGTTTCTTCCTCGAAACCTTCTTTAAAACTTCCAAAAATTATCGCTATTACTAAAACTACAAGTAGTATCAAAAATAGTACAAGAGGTGTTATTTTTATTTTACTCAAGAATTTCATTATAAATTATACAACGAAAATATAATTTATAATGAAATTGAAAAATTGAACTCCTGATATTGGTTTTCAATAATCGTAAATCTATTTATAATGGGTCCCAAAAAGAAAAATCTACCTCTGTTAGAACGGTTTTATGAATGCCCTGGATCAAAATATGAAATTTGTATTGACGAAGCTGGCCGTGGTTGTTTATATGGAGATGTATTTATTGCGTCTGTAGTTTTACCTAAAGATGAAAGTTCATTTTCAGGACAAGATATCAAAGACAGTAAGAAATTCTCTTCAAAGAAAAAATTACATGAAGTTGCTGAGTATATAAAAGAACATGCGGATTACTATAAAATAACATCTTTTAACTCTGAATGTATAGATAAAATTAATATTTTACAAACTGTTATGAAGGGCATGCATACGTGTATACGTGATACAATTCAACATTATCAAACTCTGAACCCGAAGTTAACACTAGACGATTTCATAGCACTTATCGATGGCAATTATTTTCAACCATATTGTGTGTTTGACAACAATCGTGAAGAAATTATCGAATTAAAACATATGACCTTTGAAAAAGGGGATGGTCGCTTCATGGGCATAGCATCCGCTGGAATTCTAGCTAAAACCGCCAGGGATAGTTATGTTTTAGACCAATGTAAAACATACCCTGAACTATCGTCTAAATATGGGCTTGAAAAGAACATGGGATATGGTACAAAATTACATTTAGACGGCATAAAAACACATGGGATTACACAATGGCATCGCCGATCATATGGAATATGTAAAACAACACAGGTTAATTCCATTGAAGAAATTATATAAATAACTCCTCTATGTCTTGTTTATTCGCCCATAAAAATTTGGTTTCTTTGTCATCTATGCTGTATCCGACCATTATTTCGTTATTTTCTTTAAAATACACCATTCCAGTAGTATACTCCACTTTTTTATTTTCAAACGTAAACATTTTACTATGTCGTTTTAACTTGTATGTATCGGGATCTAATACTACAAACATATGATAATAATGACGCCTCGATTCATAGCTTACAGCGTGTACTATAAACCATATTTCGTTATCTATGTTGATGCCGTTTGTTGAACCTCTTACTTCTGTGAAAAATCTTGGGGTATTTATTTCCTTTTCTATTGAAAGTTCACATGAAGAGGCTTGTTTATGGTAACTCCCTATTTTTAATGGATACCAACTATGAATCACTTTCAAATCATTCCTTTCGTCTTCGAACATTACCCAATTTTTTTCAATCGGTCTATCCTTCATTACGAGCATAGATACAGCGTCCCCATTGTTTTTATCTATTGTTCCCGTCTCTATAGTAATATCACCCTCTTTCAACCCACGATTACCATTATAGTGGATCATATTTCCAATCGACAACAATTTTATATCTTCAACCCCGACATATTCACCATCATATTGTTTATCATAATTCATCACAAAATCCCGTGTTTTTTTCCATTCTTCACTCTCCGTGTCATATACAGTAATTATATTATGACTGCTTATTGTATCTTTGTTTATATAATTCCCGTCATCATCTATGTGATAATTAACACACCGTATATTGACGTATAATTCTGTTCCGTTCATTGTCAGCGATGGAGTAGATGTAACAAAATCTGTATTTTCTTTTATAAATTCGTTCGCAGCATCACATAAATTGTTTGTATTTATGTTTCCCTTATTCATATTTATTAATGTTGGTGAATAGAATTTATAATTTACTAATACATTTTGTAATGCGTTTTGCGGAACATCTTGATAACATAACGTTCTTTTGATAGATTCTAATATATTATATGGTTTATCATTACAATAATACCCAAGTATTGAAAGTTCATAATCCATTTTATAGTCATAAATACTCTGATCGTGAAATAAATGGTCGTCTGAAAAATGATTTTGTCTCTGATATTCGGCCATTTCATAGAATGAATATGCTAGTCTGTATGATTCTCTCATTCGGTAATATTTAACTATTTCATATAGATTCTCTATTCTATTTGGTAATATCTGGTATGCTTCCATCCAATGTATAACCGCTTTATTCATATCTTCTAGTTCCATATATGCTTTTCCTATAGAATAATGCGAGTACCATAATTCTTCTTTCCATCCACCCATTTGTATTCGTTTTTTATATGTCTCAATCGCACCATGGTATTGACCCATATTCAGATAGCTGTTAGCCAAATAAAACATGTATCTTACGTTGTCTGGTTCGTCCCGTAATCCATCTTTCAATAACTTTATGTCTCTAGTAAATTTGTTCTCTTTTGAACCACCATCCCCAACATCAACTATAAACATTTTTTCTTTCTCTATGAACCCTATCTTACAGTCTGGTGGCGTTTCTACGTATTCATGCGTTACCCCTCGGTATGTATAATCAACTGAATTCTCTATAATCCGAACATTTTTATAAAAAAATCCGTTATTGCCTTGAAATAAATAATAAGCATTCCCTGTTAATTTTTCTTTGAATTCGGCAACATTTTCTATGTTTAATTCTAATTTCATATCAGCATCTAACAGAAGAAGATAATCCGCATCCATACTCAGACATTCTAATTTCGCATAATTTCGATTATACCCAAAATCCCGAAATGCCTCTTTTACTATCTTTCCATTAATGTTTTTTGAATCAAAGAATTCTTTTATTATTTCAATGGTATTGTCATCGCTACCAGTATCGCATATACAGTATGTGTCTATAATGGGATACACTGTATCCAATAGTCTCGTTATTATTTTACTTTCATTTTTTACTATCATATTCAAGCATATTTTAGGCATTATTACGTTATATACTTTTATTTGTTACTTTTTTAATTTAATTATTATCTAATAAACATATTTTCTGTATATATAGTAGCTTAAGTATGTCTTTTACACGATTCCATGATGACCCATACCGTATCAAAAAACAACTTGAAGAAACCACTTATACAGGACGTTATATGTTAGACACTCCCGGACAAGGTGTTGATCTTCCTTTTATGGAGGATCCACAAATGCGTCTTGAAAAATGGGGAGCCAATCTTACTAAAAACGCAGTCTCACTTGAAAGCGACTTGAAGGGCCTTTCTAGACCTCTTAATCGTGATTTAGTAAACATTAATAATCACAAATTATATTCTAGTAATTCTACCGCTATTCAATATAAATCTCAACAACCTTTTGTTGAAGAGAGTCGTGTGAGTCATCCCGCATGGCAGTATAGAGATTTAGAACAATCCCGATGGGAAACACCCATTCTGAACCCTCAAGATGGGTTAGAACGTCCCTTTGATTATAACCTCCATTCACGCATTTTAGAGAAAGATCATTTTAAACCAAAAATACCACAGGCAGGTAATTTCAACGAGTTTTACCTTTCTGGACCCTCAATTTGTTTGGGTGGAATGGAAGAATCTTGTGAAGGTTCCCCCTATAGAACCCCTCCAAAAACGACTTAATGTCTTGATTTGTTTTATATAATAAATATATACAACTAATATATTACAGATGGAAGCTATTGTCCCCTTATTCGCATTATCCAGTTATTATTTAATTAATAAACAGAGCAATTCTGAGGACAAGAAAGAAAATTTTTATAATCGAACTGAATTACCTAATGTAAACATTCCTGATAAAAACTACCCGAATCAAGAAGTAGTTTTACCTGAAGCGGATGTTACTTCCAAATTGAGTACCACCAATAAGTTTAACGGAACAGCTGGTGTATATACTGATAAATATTTTCAGCCCAACCAGAAAACACAAGAGCCTTTGCCTAATTCGAATGGGTCTCAATTCACATCCCTTGCCGGTGATAAAGTATCCGAAAGTTATTTCAAGCATGACAACATGGTCCCTTATTTTGGTGGCAATATGAAAGGAAGTAACCGCGACAAGAATGATAATGAAGGTTTGATAGACGCGTATACCGGTTCTGGTTCTCAATCTATTACTAAGCAGGAACAATCACCGTTATTCGCACCAAATGAAAATCTCCAGTGGGCCCATGGAGCGCCTAATCAAACTGATTTTGTTCGTTCCCGTATTAACCCAAGCCAACGCATGGCAAACGTAAAACCGTTTCAGGAAGAGAGAGTCGCACCTGGATTGGGACTTGGATATACAAACGAAGGCTCTAATGGTTTTAATTCTGGCATGATGGAACGTGAAAAATGGTTGCCTAAGACTGCTGATGAACTTCGTGTCGCAAACAATCCCAAAAGTTCCGGGGTAAGCTTATTAGGCCATGAGGGACCCGCTGATAGCCGTATCAAAAACATCGCTACCACCGAACAAATGGGTGTTATGGAGAAAAACCGTCCTGATCGTATGTTTGAACTTGACAATCGTGACATTAATGATACCAAGGATATAGGCAGATTGTTTGTTACCGGAGGAGCACATAAAGCACAAACTCTTCATTCCATGCCTATTCAGCGTGCGGTAACCCGCCCCGAGACAACCACTGATTATACTGGAGCCGCATCTCATCCAAATTCAGCCGCATATGTTCCTGGTGAATACATGCCTTCTCATAATCAACAATTAGGTAGTGTTCCTATGGGCGTTGCTGGTGCCGTTGGTAAAAATCGTGCCGGTGAAAACGACCATAGTGTCAATTCAAAAAAAGCATACCCTAATAATAGAACTGTTAATAAGCAGGATGGATATTTCGGTGCGGTCCGTAATAATATCACTGCCACAGTAGCACCTCTTCTTGATGTTCTACGTCCTTCTCGCAAAGAAAACGCAATCGGTACTCTTCGTCCTTATCAGAACCCCGGGTCTACTGTTTCCAACAGTTATATTTTCAATCCTGCCGATAAAATGCCTACCACTATTCGCGAAACTACTGAAAATTCTAAGTTCCACTTGAATGTCAATTCAAACCAAAATGGCGGTGCTTACACCGTTTCAGAGCAACAAGCTTCGGATACTATTCGTCAGGAAACCGGTGATTTCTTCTATGCTGGAAACGCTAGCGCAGGAGAACGCACTAGACAAACCACTTCTTATGAGGCTGGATACAACCAACGCAACAATGATAAAAAAACTGCTGAAGGATATATGGTAAAGGGTAATTTATCTGTATTGAATACTGATGTCAATATGAGACAAGCATCCCGTGATAATATGCTTACAAACAATCGTGAAGTTTCTGGAAATATGCCTTACCGAAGCCCGGAAGCCAGTACTATGGGACAATTTTCAGGACAACATACTAAAAATCAGGATTCCAAAATACAATTGGATCGTACTAATCCCGAAATTATGAATAACTTAAAAGCAAACCCTTACGTTGTTGACTACAAAACTGGTCTGTAAAAAGTAAATAAAGAATATATTTCATATTATAATGTAAAATCTATAATATGAATAAACCGCCTGAAAAGACCATTGAATATATTCCGAACGTTGATGATGAAAAAGAATATATCATTGAATATGAATTATGTCTATTGAGGAGTAAAATTAAATCTATTGAAGATGGGTATCATCATGATTCTCCTGTTTACAAAAATATTATTCTTCCTTCTTTACATAGCCTGATTGAAAAACTAGAAAAACTTGATGAAAAAATTGACGATGAAGTAGAAAAATACCATTTTCAAGGCATCGAATATCTAATTGCTGAAATTAATACATCGTTTTTTTACTGAAAAAAATATATATAAACATTATACAATTCAATATGAGTAAAAACATAATTACTGTTACAAAAAATGCTTTTCAAAAAATGAATAGCATTATGCAAAAATCATATAATAAGAATGGATTTTTATTTGGCATTGATTCCGGTGGATGTAATGGATTTAATTTTAATTTACAATTAATAAATGATATAGAATTGAATAAAATTATGAAACAAAAACCAAATATTATTCAAAATGAAAATGTAAAATTATATGTAGAACCAATGAGTGAATTGTATTTGGTCGGAACTGAAATTGATTACTTAAAAGAAGATTATAGTAAAGGCATATTTGAAAGTAAATTTGTATATAATGTGGATAAAAATATGGCTTCCACATGCGGTTGTGGCATATCTTTCACTCCAAGAAAATTATAATTCATATACATTTTTCATAATTATTATTTATCCACTATCACCTCTTTTAATACGTTCTTTATGATTCTTTGTTTATTCTTTTCTCGGTCTAAACCCATCCCCCCTAATGAATTTGTCATTATTTCTACAAATTCTTTATCTTCATTTGAATCCATGATTACATGATTTGGGTTCTCCTCTTTCCAATGATTCAGATTATTTAAATTTTTGTTCGCCACACATTCTATCGCTGTTTTCATTTTATTCTTATCTGAATCTTTATCCCATTCATTGTTATTCTTTATATAAAGTGTTTCACGTTTCAGGTCAGTACAATGCATTGGGCGATTATGTGTATCTAATTCTTTTAATTTGTCGTTAAATATCTTGGTTATGCCGTCTATATATCCTAGTTTACCAGTGTTTTTCAAGTCTTCTACAGATAGAACCATATTATCAATGAATTCAGATATATTCATCGCGTTTTTACATTGTTCGTTCAAGAAAAAATTCAGATTAAATTTGTTTGTATTATTACAATTCGTATTGTTCGTTATATGTTTTCCCTCATTCACTGCTTCTAATAATTTATTTTGTATCTTTTGATTCTCTTCTTGCTGTTCTATGATTGTCTTCTGTTGTTCTCGGTTCTCTTGCTGTTGTTCTATTATCAACTGCTTGAACTCTTGATTTTGCGTCAATAATGTCATCACTAACTCAGGCGTTATCACGTTTGATATATCGGTTACTTCAGGTGTATCTTGGTTGTGAACCTCATTTTTCAATTCACCTTTACATTTTTTTTTATGTCTCCATAAACTTGTTCTATCAGCAAGTATTTTGCTACACATATCACATTTGTATGTTAGAGGTTTTTCGTTGTTGTCTGTTGTCTTTTTATGTTTACGTGTCAATAAATGTCGAGCGTAATCAGTTTTATTGCTCGATGTAAAGTTACATGATTTACAATGGAATTCTAATGCGTTTTTTACAGTTTTTTTAGTTGTCATTTGTTGTTATTATATGACAACAAAAAAAACGCCTAAACCTAACGACCCCAAAAAATACTTTTTTATTTATCGTCACATACAAATAATTTGATTTCAGTTTTTAGAGCATTTATTAGTGAAACACAATTTTCGCGTTTTGCAAAATAAAAAACCTTTTCAATATTTCCATTTTGGACATTTTTAAAAATGTCCATTTCTCAAAATTTCATCGACTTTTTTTTTTCAAAAACTATCAGATTTGAAAATATACATATTAACAGCATATTTTCAAAATTAGAAACCAGGTTCACCTGTGAATACCTGTGTATTAACAGCATCCAATGTTTTTGTATCAGTTATCACATTCATGAAATCCTGCATATTTCCACCAAACATGCTGTTTATAGAAAGTGTGGCGAAACTTGATACAAAGACGATTACAGCATCGCGAATGACAAATTTCAATGGTTTCATATCTTTTTCTAAATATTTCATTTCTAATATCTTGAATACGCTAAAAACCGTAGTAATGACTAGAGCAAAAATGAGTAGTTTTTCCATAAATATAATAGAATTGATTATATTTATAATGTAAATCCAACGCATAAGCGATTATATAAGTTCTTCGATGTCATTCAACACAATATCATCTGTATTGATTCTTTTGGTATCTGCTGCGGGCTCATCTAATACGTCAAACCCGGTTAAATTGATATTCTGTGTATCGATCTGTATTTTTTCATCATCGCTTTCATAAGCCTCTTCTTCTAACTTCTTTTCCATTGCTCTAGAAGAGCTTAGTTCTTCCAAATGTTCGATTGTTTTCGGGGCTTCTATTTTTTTAATAGTATCTAACTCGTCTAATACAGAGTCAATGTTGTTGAATGAAAGCGTGGTTGTAACTTTCTCATCATCTATATTTTTAATGGTAGGTACAAGAACAGGTTCCTCTTCTTCTAATTGATTTTCAATAGGCTCTTTGGTTGCTTCTTCAATTTTTTCTGCTGTAATGTCAGAAGTAGACTCGGGCATCTCACTAACGGGGTCTTCCTCTTTTTCTTCGATTGTTTCAATAATAACCTCCTCTTCCTGTTCGACGCTCTCATCCATATATGCACGAATGATAGCCTCAGTAGGAATGCTTTCACGGATCGAATTCATGATACACTCTTCAATGATTTGTTCTAATTCACGATTATTACGCTGTTGCTGCAGAGGATTCACTTTTTTTTCAAATAGATATACATTTGCGTATACCTTGCGAGCCACGTTGATATAGACTTTATGAATAAAAGCGTCTAACTTGGGAATAGTAATGTCGATTTTTTTCTGTTTGTTTCCAACACGAATACATGTGAGAATCTTTAATTGGATAATGTGGACGCATGTAATAAGATCTTCTAAATAATCGCAACCACTTCGCTCAATTATACGCTTCTTTTCTTCTTCGATGATATTGTTGTTCCATTTTGGGATCCTAGACAAGAGATTTTGAAAAGTCATAAGATACTTAGTTGCTTCATCGTTGTCAAGGCATAATTTCCAAGACTCGTTAAAGATGGAACGAACTCCTTCCCTAATTAGGGGTGTAAAAATACTAACCAAGCGACTACACCATTCGTTTCTAGACTCATTCAGATTCGCAATAACAAAATCGTCCATGTCGACTATAATTATATTGGATTAATACTTTTTATATCTTTGTTTGAACGTAAAAATATATAATCAAGTATATACAAAAATAATAATTTTTCATTTCGAAAGTCGGATCTTATTTTATTGAAGCAGAGAATTGCCGAGGCCTTTGTTGTCTCATCAATGCCAGAAGCTGTCTCAATCCATTTTACTAAATCTAAGCATGAGGCTCCTTCTTCGTATAATTTGTTTGCCACATTTGCTAGGAACTTTTGTGTTATTTCGACATTTTTTATTTCATCTAAGGTTGAAAATATATTATGATATTCTCTCTCATGCTGGATTACACTTTGAATACGTTTTGCGTTAAGGTTAACCGGTTTATTGTTAGAATCAATATACTCTGGTACGTAAATCTCACAGAATCTTGATAAAATTGGGTTCAGTAGTCGCTGTTTGTTTTCGATAATTATAAAAAACCTAGTATTATTGCTAAACTGTTCTATACACCGCCTTAAAGCAGACTGTGCGTCGGTTGTAAGAAAATCAGCGTTATATAATACAATCGATTTGAAAAAAATACCAGTGTTATATTGAATGTTTGCTTTTGCGAAAAACTTGATATCTTCTCTTATAAATTTGATTCCTTTTCCGTGCGCACAGTTAACCCACATAACATTTCGTTTTAATTTCCCTTTGTCAGAATCATATACCTTGTCTATAAACGTTCGTATTATTGTCTTCTTGCCAGAACCATAAGACCCGTGTAAAATAATATGAGGGACTTTTTTATTTTCATAGAAATTGTATAATTTCGTGTATATTTTATCATGAATAGGGAGAACCTCCATAGTATTAATATATTTCAGACAATGTGTTTATTACATTTATTCTTTTTTTATAATATTAAGCTGTTTTGTAAAAACAAACCGTTCCTGATTCATTGTTTTACGATTTACATTACAATGTAAACATGCTATTACGAGATTGCCTTTGTTATGTCCTTTATCGTTTGATATCCGTTCTAAAGACCATTGGGTAGGTTCTCGAACATTCTCATATAATATATTTACACGCTTCTGACAATAATAACACGTATTCTTACATTCATTTAATAATTTTATTATCTCTTCTAGGTTTACAAATTCGTCTTTCGAGAACCTAGACTTTTTCTTATCTTGCGAAGAATAACCAGATAGTTTTTGCTTCAAAAGAGTGAGAATCATGTTACATTCCCTAGCATTATCAACATTGCTATTATATAATTGTTCTATGTATGATATTTGCTTATCATGCGACAATTCTTCTTCGTTGAAATTCCAATTACTACTCATAGTAATTTTCCGTTTAGATATAGTTTTGTTAGGCATAGAATGTTCTTTTTTTGCTGTAGGGTGTAAGAATTCTTCAATGTGGATTTTTTTAGTCTCTGTCATGTAATATATTAAAGACTTCTATAAAAAGAGGATAAAACGAACTTACTAATAATAGTAATGACGTGTGAAAAGAAATTAGAAGAGATTAATATAAACAGCATAGATGAGTTATTTGCGTCACAATCACAAGCAAGTGATTTGGTACCATGGAACAAAGTAGAACGTTCTATAAAACTGCGAAAGCTGTTTCAGTATGCTGAAAAATATGCTACTGAAACAGCAATGAACCCGAAAAATTTGAAATCATTGAAAATGTTTTTTACGAGCTCATTAAACAAGGGGAGATTGCTAAAAACAAAAGAAGTGACATATAACGTCGATACAGGAATAATAGATACTATTCCAGGACTTCAATACAACACAAATACTAAGAATTTCACAATACGTAATGTAGAGCCCAAACACGTATCTACTGTGAAAATTAAACAGAAGAAACCCGCTGCAAAGATCAAGGTTGAACCGTCAACTGATAAAATTGAAACAACCACATAATTTTATTGACAGATATGTTATCAATACATTTTGAAAGAAGAATATAAAAATATCTTGTCATTTTAACTAGTGAATAATATGGACAAAGCCAAATTAATTATTGAATTCAAGAAAATTAAGGACAGCATGGACGGTCTGGAAAATATGATGATGAACCATATGAATTCAATGGCAGAAACATCTTCTGAAAGTGAAGGTAGCAATGATGGAAATAATCTGAACTTTTCAGAAGAAGATATGAACGAGATAACTCAAATGGTATACGAACACTTAGATGATTACTTTCGAAACGAAACGATTATGATGTCTTCGCCCAACTTTTACCAAATGCTTATGGAAGACATTTCAAATATCATATTTCAAGTACTATTAGATGCGAATCTATGTCAAGAATATCATTATGACGACATTGTCGAAATAATAGAGGATATATATGATAGCTATCGTGACTTTAATCCTGTACCCGAAAGGGCCTATTCTATGATGAATTATAAGAATCAAGAATTAAGCGAGGATAATTTATCAGAATTGACTCAAAAAATACAATTATTAAGTGAAATGCCTCAACCCCAACAACGAACAAACGAATGGTATGAGTTTCGCCATGGACTTATAAGTGCTAGTAATATTTGGAAAGCATTTGGTACGGACGCACAAAAGAACAGTTTAATTTATGAGAAATGTTGCCCTCTTGTAGACCATTCTACCAAGGAAACACACTACGTAAACACAGAAACTGCTATGCATTGGGGAGTAAAGTACGAACCAATAACCGTTATGATATACGAAGATATGTTTAATACAGAAGTGGGTGAATTTGGATGTATTCAGCACTCAGAGTATCCGTTTATCGGCGCGTCACCAGATGGAATTAATATTGATCCAACATCTAATATATACGGTAGAATGGTAGAAATAAAAAACGTAGTAAATCGTGAGTTAACCGGCATACCGAAGGAGGATTATTGGATACAGACACAAGTACAAATGGAGACTTGCGATCTAGACGAATGCGATTTTATTGAGACGAAGTGTATGGAATATCAAGATGAAAAATCGTTTTACGAAGACGAAACAAGGGATTATAAAGGAGTAATTCTACACTTTATTGAAAACGGAAATGAATATTGTTCGCCAACATATAGTTATATGCCTTTGTCAATAGAAGTAAATAAAGTTACCATAGAAGATTGGATACAAAAAGAAAAGCAGAAAAATTCTTTGGAGAATAAGGCTTTATTAAATATTGCTTATTGGTATTTAGAAGAATATTCATGTGTAGTAATAAAGAGGAACAAGTTATGGTTTGATAAAGCTTTGCCGCTTGTGAAAGACATATGGAATACTATATTGAAAGAGCGAATCGATGGGTACGAACATAGAGCTGCTAAAAAAAGGTCCCCAAGCATAGTGTTAGCAAGTGAAGATGGTAATACAAAGAATATTAAAACAGACAACCATAAATCCGGACTATGTCTAGTCAAGTTGGATTTTTAGAAAGATAAAGAAAACAATATAGATATATTTTTCTTTATCTATTAAATAGAATATACTCTACTATGTCTAGCAATGCTGTTGATGCTGACGAAGAAATGTATGTTACCAAGCGTAATGGAAACAGAGAAATCGTGTCTTTTGATAAAATTTCTCGCAGGATCAAGACCCTTGGAAACGAGGCAAATATTAAAATAAATTATACATCTCTTGTTATGAAAGTAATCGATCAAATCTATAATAATATTTCAACCACAAAAATAGATGAGCTATCAGCAGAGCAGTGTGCGTCTATGTCAACCGTACATCCTGATTATAACATCCTAGCTGGGAGAATAGTAATTTCTAACCTTCATAAAAACACGAATGCTTCTTTTTCTGAGGTAATGATTCAACTGTATAATAACAAAGATAAACATAATAAGCATTCTCCCATTGTATCACAGACGTTAATTGATACTGTAAATAAATATAAGGATGATCTGGATGCTGTTATAAACCATGATAGCGATTATTTGATTGATTATTTTGGATTCAAAACATTGGAAAGAGCTTACTTAATGCGCCTTAATAAAGTAGTAGTTGAACGGCCACAGTATATGTGGTTACGAGTTAGTATTGGCATACATGGCGATGACATCGAAAAGATAAAAGAAACATATAATCTCATGTCTAATAAATATTTCACTCATGCCACTCCGACCCTTTTTAATGCGGGGACACCTCATCCGCAATTGTCCTCTTGTTATTTGCTCGCAATGGAGAATGATAGTATTGAAGGCATTTATAATACATTGAAAGACTGTGCTCTTATTTCAAAATGGGCTGGTGGTATTGGATTACACATCCATAATGTGCGTGCTTCTGGCAGTGATATTCGTGGCACAAATGGCACATCTAATGGCATTGTGCCAATGTTACGTGTATTTAATCATACAGCAAAATATGTAGATCAAGGTGGCGGGAAACGCAATGGTAGTTTCGCCATGTACTTGGAACCATGGCACGCAGATATCGAAATATTCTTGGAAATGCGTAAAAATCATGGCGAAGAGGACTTGAAAGCACGTGACCTGTTTTACGCATTATGGACCCCTGATCTTTTTATGGAAAGAGTAAAGACTAACTCGGATTGGACCCTTATGTGTCCGGACGAATGCCCTGGACTAGCTGATGTATATGGAGAAGATTTTAAAGTCTTATATGAGAAGTACGAATCAGAAGGCAAAGGTCGCAAAACAATGAAAGCTAGAGATCTTTGGTTTCAAGTATTGGACGCACAAATGGAAACAGGAACCCCTTATCTCCTTTATAAAGATTCTGTGAATAGGAAGAGTAATCAGGCCAATCTAGGGACGATTAAATCATCCAATTTGTGTTGTGAAATTACCGAATATTCTGATGATACAGAGACCGCGGTATGTAACCTTGCTAGCATTGCTTTGCCTGCCTTTGTAAAGAATGAACCCCGTTATGCGGATGATGGAGAAACTATTTTTAGACGACCACATTTTGACTTCAAGAAACTTCACGAAGTAACAAAGGTTGTAACAAATAACTTGAATAAAATAATTGATGTTAACTTTTATCCTACAGAGAAAACTAGAAAGAGTAACATGCGTCATCGTCCTATTGGACTCGGAGTACAGGGACTGGCAGATGTATTTTTTATGATGGATATATCCTTTTCTTCCGAAGAAGCAAATAAATTGAATAAAGACATTTTTGAAACTATGTATCACGCATCACTTGAAATGTCAAACGAGATCGCTATCAACCGTTATGAATCATTAAAACATATATCCAACGAAGCAACAACAATTGATATTGTAGCAGACAATATTATGAATGAATATGAGAAGCCATTGCTCCCATTGTTAAGTGAAAATAACAAAACTGTTGGAAGTTATAGTAGCTTTATTGGTTCGCCCATGTCAAAAGGAATTTTTCAATTTGATATGTGGGGAGTAGAACCTAGCAGACGATACGATTGGGTGGCTCTCAGAGAAAGCATTATGACATATGGCATTCGTAATTCACTTCTTATGGCGCCTATGCCAACTGCGTCAACATCGCAGATCCTAGGATATAATGAGTGTATTGAACCCATAACCAGTAATATTTATAGTCGTCGTACTATTGCTGGCGAGTTTATACTAGCAAACAAATATTTAATGAACGATTTAATTAACATTAAATCATGGAATGAGGACATTAAAAATAGCATAGTGAAAAATCAAGGATCCATTCAACATTTGGTTGGCATACCAGACATAATCAAAGACAAATATAAAACAGTATGGGAATTGCCTATGAAACAATTAATCAATATGGCTGCCGACAGAGGAGCGTTTATTTGTCAAAGTCAGAGTTTGAATTTATGGTTAGAAGATCCTAATTACAAGAACTTGACTTCTATGCATTTTTATTCATGGGAAAAAGGTCTTAAAACCGGCATATATTATTTGAGAAGAAGGGCACGTCACCAGGCCCAGCAGTTTACAATTGAACCCGAAAAGGCAAAAACTACTAATGTCGAAGAGGATGAAATTTGTGAGATGTGCTCGGCATAAAAAACAATATTTACATATTTGATAATGTTATTATATCATTATCAAATTTTAATAGACCGGTCTATCATGTCGTGTTTCATTTTGAGATAGCATTTTAGACATACTATTACATCTATCATAGAATTATGGAGCCCTTCTATGTTTCCTTTCGCAAATAATTTATCATACAATTCACTCAATTTCGGCCATTTTTTCCTGGACTTTTTATCAGGATGCTTAGACGGCACCTCTATATTACATATATCGATACCATTCATCATAGTACAGTAAGTTTGAATGTGTTTCGCCTTTTCATATTCTATATCAAATAATCTTAGCACTTCCGGACATTTATCTTTCAATTGCTCTTCATTTCGTTTCATCTCTATGATAATCATTTTCTTGTCAAAAGTGATATTATGGCCGACTACCACATCGCAATAATTATACGCACTGTGTAATGTTTTTAGTGCGGTTATTATACTCTTTCCTTTCTTTTTTAGCGTTTGCTTGTTAATGCCAGTTATTTCTTCTGCCTTTTCACTCATTTCAACGTCGTCGGCTATCTTTACATAGGTGTCATAGGAATGAATTATTGTTCGACTATCAATGTCATACACAGCAAAACTCAATTGAACTACGTGAGGACATTCGTCTATAGAACAAGCGTTTTTAGGAAGCAATCCAGTCGTCTCTACGTCAAATACCAATACTTTCATTTTGTTATAAATTATTCTTCTTTGTCACATATTTCTTGCTTCAATTGTATTCAATTTTACGTTCGTTAATTTACGATGTTTTTTTTGTCCGTTAAAACAAATGAATCCAAAACAAACCGTGACTTTTGTCACAGCCTATTATGACATTTATGATAACCAGAATATAAACCGGGATATGGAATGGCGAATAACGCATTTCGAAAACCTTCTTAATCTTGGTATACAAATATGTCTGTTTGTTGAAAAGAAACACCTTGGTCGATTTATAGAACTTGAAAAGAAATATTCTAATTTGAAATTAGCCGACCCAATCGAGTTTGACAGCTTGTTGATTTATAAATTATTGGAAAACACAACATATAATATGCCGAAGAAACGGAATGCCACAAAAGATACCGATAAATACCTTATGCTAATGAATTCAAAACCAGAATTTGTAAACAAAGCCATCGAACATGACTTTTTCAGAACCGATTATTATGCTTGGATTGACTTTAGTATTGATTATGTATTCAAAAACAAGGACCTCACATATAAAACTATTCAAGCATTGTCGCAAAGTTATATGCTTGACGCTTCTTTTTTGTTAATACCAGGATGTTACGAGATTATGGATTATGTTTCACCACAGTTTTTAAGCAATGAAATATTCTGGCGTTATTGTGGAGGGTTTTTTATAGGGTCGAAGGATAAAATACAAGAATTTTACAACGTATATGAGAACCATTTTATGGAGTTTGTAAAAGAAACCGGAAAAATATCATGGGAAGTCAACATTTGGTGCTGGTTTGAGTATAAAAAATATATTGATATATCATTTTATATTTCAGATCATAATGACCGGATTGTGAATATCCCTTATGATTGCTTTGTATCTCCTTTATTTAATACATCTGTTGGTTTTTATGAATATCCTTTTTATAAATGCTATGAACCTAGTTCCGCAAGCTATATTTTATATGATAATAAACACATACTCAATACACGATATGTGAATTACTGGTATAATGGTAGTGGGACTATGGATATTAATGACAAAGAAGGAATTATAAAATCAAAGAACATATCATGCATTTTGGATAATTCATGGAACCCGACTAATTTCAAAGAGATACACGAGAACCTAGGGATTGCTAGACAACCCTGTTCGTTCCTAGGATTAGAAGATATTCGATTGTTTGAATACAACGGGGGTTTATGTTTTATAGCAACAAGTGTCGAGCATTCCCCATATTATTATAATTCTATGATTATTGGCAAATATGACTACGAAAAAGGAGAATGTTATGATGGACGCGTTATAGGTTCTCCCTTTAACCGGCTTGAAAAGAATTGGATTCCTATCGTTAAAAAACAAGATAATGAGAAAGATAATTTATTTTTTATCTATAGTTGGTACCCTTTACAGATTGGACGTATTAACGAGGAAGATAAGTTAATTATAGAGCATCGTTTTCAAATAAAAGACGAATTTTTCAAAAATATACGCGGATCAAGCTGTTTTATTGAAAAAGAACACACTCTTGTCGGTGTCGTCCATTTTAGTATCGATGGTTCTCCACGAAAGTATTTTCATATGTTAGTTGCTTTAGATAAAGAAACTTTCAAGCCTCTTTATCATTCGAATTGTTTTTTCTTTTCTTCGATTGGAATTGAATACTGTATGGGATTTAATATAATAGACGAGCATTATTTATTTTGGATTTCTCAAAACGATCGAGAACCTTGTCTAGTTAAAGTCCCACAAAGTTCGACTTTTTATGCCTTTTCATTTTGAATTTTTGTGTCATTAATATATAACTAATGCCTAGTCGAAAAAGACACAATAAACGCAAAAAAATAGATACTCTAAAAAAACTAAACAAAGACCATATGCGATGCCGTGAAGAAAGTACAGAAAATGAAAAGATCAATTTATTAGATAAACTGAAAGAAAAAGATTTTGATGACACTGTTATAAATTTCTTCTTTTGTAAATGCAACAACGAGAACTTTAAAAGCAAATCTGTTATGGTCGAGATTGACTTACCAGACATAACTAAAATAGATTACAAAGTGGATGATATGACCCATCTGAGTGATCTACGTGATTTTTCAAATGAGACTAATAGATTGTTAAACGAACAAGATGTTTCTATCAAAAACATTCATGAGTATATTATTCAAATGTTCTTTTTGAACAGAAACATTTATATCCAACTGGTAGATAAACAAGGAAAAGGACAAGATATGGATGCGTATAATTGCAAGAAAGGTCTAGTATTAAAGAAAGAATTGATAATTGAACCTGAACTAGTGTCAGTAAATGAACCCGAAGGTGAAACAGCATCCATACCAGTAAATGAACCCGAAATCAATGTTGAACTTGAATCAGCACCCATGCCAGTGCCTGAATCTAGAGACGATGACTATATGTTTAATGATGTTGAAGGAGAAATACCTGTATCACTCAATAAAGAAAGAGAAATAGACAATGAGTTGAGTGGAGACAATTCTACAATATCTCTTTCTGAAAAGGACGATCTAGACATAGAAGATGAGTTTGGAGACGCTGAATCTGAAAATTCAGAAGAGGAGACGAACGTACAACCAATAAACAAAGAACCTATCGACGTTGAAGCATTCGCTATTATAAACACATTAAAAAACAATGTAACGGAGGCGATATCTTCAATAAATGAAGCAGCCAAAAACATAAAAAAAGCCCCTAGCCGACCACAAATAAAAGAAATAAACACAACTATAAATAAAGAAATAAATGACATTTTATCAAAACCCAAATTGAAAGAGTTTGCTTCAAATAAATTTATTCAAGATTTATTGTCTGACGCACATGAAGATGTTACTGCTGAAAACATAGCATTTATTATGGAAAAAATAATATGCAATATTGGAAAGGTTGATTTGAACCTATCAAACAAAGCATTGAACGACTTTAAAAATGTACTGGATAAATTTAATGAAGAACCTGAATTAGATAACTTAAGAAGACCTAAAAATTATCCAGAGTTGGAACTGGCTGTAAAAAATTATGTAGGAAGGAACATGGATTTTCTAGATTGTATTCCTGAAAAAGAAGGTGCCGGCAAAAAGACTCGTAGAAAGAAATCCAAGAAAAAACAACGCAAAAATAAGACAAAGCGTGGGAAGAAATAAATATATTGTTATTTTATATTATTAATAAAATAACAAATGGATAACAATAAAATGGAAGAATTAGTAAAAGCGGCTACAACAAAATAATTTGATAAATTGAAACAATTGTTACAATCCGGTGTAAATATCGACGCTCAAGATTCACAAGGAAGAACAGCATTAATGATGTCTTTAGTGCCTAATTTTAGAAACAATAATGTATTTAATTTAATGAATACAAGTGCGGATAACAACGATGAACAAATTACTCAATTTTTAATAGAAAATGGTGCGGATTTAAACATTCAGAATAATAGAGGTGATACTGCCCTTATATTTGCGATTGAATTAAGTAACAAGAATGCTATAGAATTATTAATTAAAAAAGGAGCTAATGTAAATATAACAAATAATAAAAAAGAAAATGCTATATTTTATACTCCAAATGATGAAAACCATACAAATGTATTAGAAATGATGAAACTGTTAATTGAAGCAAACATAAATGTTAACCAACAAGACGAACAGGGGGAAACAATTTTAATGAAACTAATTCGTTCCGGAAAACCATACGCTCAAACGCAATATATTCAATTGCTTTTAGACAATGGAGCAGATCCAAATTTAAAAAACATATCAGGATACAATGTCTTGGATCAAGCTTATGAAAATATAGATAACATTGATAGAGAAGTTATTGAAATAATTGAAACAAATATGTCACACAAGAAACTTCGTTTCGGAATGAACATCAATCATACAGCAAAACATTTTGATTTAATTGAGGGTACTGAAAGTGATGTATTAATAGCGGATTACATCAAAGAAGATCCATTAAATGTAGTTATAATGCACGGTACAAATCAATATTTCTTTACAACAAGTCCTACCATAAAATTGGCTTATCTTGACAAAAAGAACATTGTATTTGGGTGTCCTAACCGTAATTCGTATACAGATGTAGATAGATCTATATCGTATTTTAACTTAAGGTCAATCGGCCTGATAGTAGAGCATCAGTTTTGTAATATGAATGCGTTCTTGAAAAATGAAGAAGCTCAATTATTTGTGGTATATGGTTTGAATAAATCTTTCCCTGGATATACTTCTTATACTAATTTATTCAATCCTTCTTATGATTCTGCAGTAAGTGGTTTACACTGCCAAAGCGGACAACATTCAAAAGTAGCAAAATTAATGTTAGGTTATCCTTCATTAGAAGATAACACTGTTTCCACAAGTCAACCAGCAAATATACAAAATGAAGAAACCAGCAATGAGAATATTGTTGAAGAGGAAAATGAAGATTCTAGTAGTGAAACGGAATCTGAAACATATGGACACAATGAATTACAAGGTCTATCAGATACCGAATCTGAAATATCAGAAACGGAATCTGATATAGAAAGAAGACAATGGGGTGAAGGAAAAAAAAAGACAAAAAATAAGAAAACAAAGAGAAAAAATATATATATACAAAAAAAGGCAAACATACAAGAAATAACAAGCGAAAAATTTAGGTGATTGTAAAATAATATATGACATTATTATATATTATTAAATGGATACCCATAAAGGACAAACAAAATACTCAATTACATTGAATAATGATACATCAGACATTGTCAAGATTACACGTGCTGAACCGGGGAATGTTCCGGGAAGATGGGGTTCTGAAAAAGAAGTTAAATTGGATTCTATTAGCGAAAAAATTTATGGAACTAGCAAAGATAAAGCAGAGAAAATGTATGATGAAGCAGTCAACCCAAAAAAAGATGATGCGGGACAGGATAATGATGACAATGAATCCGCGATTCCTGTGGTCGAGAAGAACGCGAATGAGGAGAAGGAGAAGGACAATGCGCCTGTGGTCGATGAGGATGACAATAAGCAAGTGCAAGAGTCCGCAGATGATGATGACAATAAGCAAGTGCAAGAGTCCGCAGATGAGGATGACAATAAGCAAGTGCAAGAGTCCGCAGATGATGATGACAATAAGCAAGTGCAAGAGTCCGCAGATGATGATGACAATAAGCAAGTGCAAGAGTCCGCAGATTTTCCCTC
>Ga0181388_1000028_pt1 | contig 40439 bp, 21 predicted proteins | sample 11SPOviralmetaG_FD_130120 | JGI IMG/M metagenome (GOLD analysis project Ga0181388, IMG submission 130120) | Marine viral communities from the oligotrophic San Pedro Time Series (SPOT) site, San Pedro Channel, CA, USA - 11 SPOT_SRF_2010-05-17 | ecosystem: Environmental > Aquatic > Marine > Strait...
ACAATCATTGAACTTGATGTTGAGAATGGTAATTACTGGGGACCAGGTGATTTTATATCACCTGTATTTAACCAAGGTGATATTATTGCTGTATTCGATAGTACTACTAAATACTGTTTAGATATATGTGTATGGTCTACTAGTGGTAATAATAAACTTGTATGTTCTCAAGATATTACTTCTGAATTTGGTATTCAGTACGGTTCTGATTTATACTTCCAAGTTTATAGAAATGAATCAACTCATAAAGGTATTGAAGCATTACAAGTTAGAGATGTAACACGACTTGATGGTAATAATAATGTATTATGGCAAACTTCAGATTCAACAGCAGCAAATTATAATACTAGTAACAAGATTGTTCGTATTGACGATGGTGCAACAAGTGGTTTATATACAAATGTTAAATTCATGATTTGTGATCTTCAAATTAATTTGTATCATAGAGGCGTTAAAATTTCACTTTCAGGAACATCCGCATTGAAGAGATGGTCTGGTGAAACTCAAACATTAAGCGATACTGTTATCACAATTCCAACTGCTTATCAACAATATTCAGAATCTGAATTTGATGTTACATATTATAGTGATGAACACCCTAGTTACTCTAATTATGCTGGTGAATATGGTTCTCAATATGAAACTGACCCTTGGGATGAAAACACTGTCGCTTACAGTTCAGGATTTATTTCTGCTGTAACAAGTGGAATATCAAATGTTTCTAATGTTTCGAATATTAGCTATATAACATATGGTGACCCTGCTACTACTACTGAAGATATCACATTGTTTGATTATAACACTGAACAAACTATGACATTCAATCATGGTGAATGGAATTTAATTTCATTCAATGTTATTGATACAACAAAGAACACAATTAAAACATTATTCAATAGTATTTCGGGTTCATATGACCAATTAATTATATTTGATGAAGCATTTAATAAATATGCCAAGGTTAATGGTACATGGAATATAACAGACGACCCATATATTCACTTTGATAGTGGTTACTATGTTAAAATGCTAAGAAATATAGGTGATTCTGTTTCTTTAACAATAACAGGAAAACCAATTAAGACTATTAAGATTGACTTTACCAAGGGTTATAATTTCATATCATGGCCAACTTCATTTGGTGTAGATGGTGAATATGTATTTACTGAAGTTCTTGAAGGTTATGTTACTGATATTTTCTTTGATAGAATTGTAAGTATTACTAATCCTGCTGGTGCTAGTTTAATAGGACCACAAGGACCAGCTGATTTAAAGATTGATACCTATGAACCAGGTTATTTCAGCTTCCAACCAGGAGAAGGTTTCATATTAAATATCACTGAAGCTACTTCTATTACATTAGATATTACTGAATTCCCTCAACCTGAGCCCGAACCAGAACCTGAACCTGAACCTGAACCTGAATCTGAACCTGAACCCGAACCTGAACCACAACCCGAACCTGAACCAGAGCCTCAACCAGAGCCTCAGCCAGAACCTGAGCCTGAACCTCAACCTCAACCTGAGCCTGAACCAGAGCCTGAACCTGAACCTGAACCTGAACCTGAACCTGAATCTGAGCCTGAACCTGAACCTGAATCGGAACCAGAGCCTGAACCACAGCCTGAACCTCAACCTGAACCTCAACCTGAACCTCAACCTGAACCCCAACCTGAGCCAGAACCTGAACCACAACCTGAACCTGAACCACAACCCGAACCTGAACCAGAACCAGAATCAGAGCCAGAACCTGAACCTGAACCTGAATCTGAACCAGAGCCTGAACCACAGCCTGAACCACAGCCTGAACCTGAACCAGCACCAGAACCTCAGCCCGAACCTGAACCTGAACCTGAACCACAACCCGAACCTGAACCTGAAGCAATATTTGAAATATTCTCTGAATTGACAGAAAATAATGATTTATACTTACAAGTTAAAGGTGCTGATATGACAACTACAGATGGAGGAACACCAACACATTCTGAAGATGATATTAGAACAATTTATAAATATTATGCTGATGTCAGTGGAGGTGACCATCAATACACAATCACAGATAGTATTGAATATCCATATGTAATTGTTCCTCCAGCATTAAATGATTTGGGGCATGTTCCTATTGTTACTACAAGAAGAGCGGTTGTTGAAGGTGGTGCCAGAGGTATTGGTGATATTAAGATTGATGTTGATAGTGAAACATTTATATTAAGAATTAACGGAAAGCCTGTTTATTTCTTCAAGGATGAAACAGACGAATTTTCAAGAGCAGGCGAAGATGAAGATGGTAAATTTGTTACTTTAGGTACTGCTGATTTCACTGCTAAGGAACCTCAACCTGAACCTGAACCTGAACCAGAACCAGAACCTGAATCGGAACCAGAACCAGAACCTGAGCCTGAATCTGAACCTGAACCTGAATCGGAACCTGAGCCTGAATCTGAACCTGAGCCAGAACCTGAACCACAGCCAGAATCGGAACCAGAACCAGAACCTCAACCAGAACCAGAACCTCAACCAGAACCTCAACCAGAACCAGAACCAGAACCTGAATCGGAACCAGAACCAGAACCTGAACCAGAATCTGAGCCCGAACCAGAATCTGAACCTGAATCTGAACCTGAACCTGAACCTGAACCTGAACCACAACCTGAACCACAACCAGAACCTGAGCCTGAACCGGAAGCGGAACCTGAACCAGAATCTGAACCAGAACCTGAACCTCAACCAGAACCTGAACCAGAACCTGAATCGGAACCTGAACCACAGCCTGAACCAGAACCTGAATCGGAACCTGAACCTGAACCAGAACCAGAATCGGAACCTGAACCTGAATCGGAACCAGAATCTGAACCTGAACCTGAATCGGAACCTGAACCTGAACCTCAACCTGAATCGGAACCTGAACCTGAACCAGAACCAGAATCTGAACCTGAACCTGAATCGGAACCTGAACCTGAACCACAGCCTGAGCCTGAACCTGAACCTGAGCCTGAATTCCAAGCAATAGCAGAAATTGTTCCAAATGATATTTCGACATTATTAACTAATGAAACATTCACATACTCGAATATATCTGATTATGACTTTGATTTAGGTAGCAACTTAAATGAATATAGAGATCAACCAATAATTAAATCATGGTCCGGTAGTCCATTTAATAGTAATACTTTCTTCTTTGCTGGAGGGTTATACTTCAATACTGGAAACTGGGGATTCTCTAGTGGAGTAAGATTGAATCAAATATACATATTCCAAAGTTCTACTTGCGTTGGTATTGACAATTCAACTACTAGCGACAATAGTCTTAAGGGTAGAATGAGAAACATTGATTTTACTAATACAACATCTCAATCGTACTATATTCCTAATCCGTCAAGTGGAGCAAGAGCAGAAATAATGATACCTGTTACTCAAGGTGACGATACTACTATTGGTTACACAGCAGGTCAAACACCTCAATTCTACGTTCTTATTAACAACGATAATTTGGCTAATTTAGATGATGATGTAATCGGTGGTGATTACTTGATTAAAGTTACTGCTAGTAACAGTGAAAACTTCGAAGGAACATCAAAGACTATTGACAATGTTACATTGAATACTTCCAATATGAACTTATCATTGTCTTCATCATTCTCAGGATACACCGATGCTAATGGCGACAACATTAGTAATTTAGTTAATGATGTAGATGATATATTAGAAGGAAGAGGTGCTAGTGTTAATCTTTCATGGAACGCTTCTAGTAATTACCTATACAAGGCAGTTACTACAAACAATAATTACACTATTAATACTACACCTTTTACTGATGTCAATTATGTATACAATATTACAAGAGTTCGTTTAGATAGTTATGATAGTAATGATAAATTACATTCAGATTATCCTAGTGTCACATTATTAGACACCAAGGTTAATATGAGTTCAATTACAGATAATTATGGGTTGTATTATAACGCTCAATACAGATATACTGCTTTTGCTAAGAACGTTATTACTGGTGAAACTGATATTACCACTTCTACTGTTACTACAAAACCTTTTGTTCCATTAAATGTTACCCAAACAACAGACCAAGATGAACTCATTGTTATTAATTGGGATACATTTATTGGTTCAGGCAGTGACTTATCTATCAGTTATCAGATTGTAAGAAATTCATACACTATTGGAAATGTAACTGTACCTTCACGAACATATAATGTTTCAGATACTAATTCACATATGTTCACTGGTAGTTCGACTTCATTGTTATATGGCGATACTTTCAGTGTAAGCATTAAAGCATCTAATCAAGCTGGTTCTTCATCGAATTCAACTGTAACTATTAACGCAGCTGTTCCTAATCCAGGAATAAGTAATAGCAGTGTTACATTCAGCTTAACAGCAAAACAAAATGTCTATTATGATGGTATGGGTGCGAAAGAATTAGATCAAGATAGTTTCGGTACAACATTAGATTACTCTCAAAGTACAAGTAACTCTAGTTGGATTGAAATAGATCTTCCTTTACATCCATACAATTTCAGTGGTTATGGAAATGCTACAGAATACGAAATTTATGAAAAACACAGAAAGATTGCTTCAATTAGTAGTTCTAGTATTACCAACAACAAGATTTATCTAGCATCCGTTTTCTCTAACTCGAGTGATAGTAACGCAACACAATTAGGTAATGATACTGATGTATTCATTAACATCGTAGCAACAAGACAAGAAGACGGAGAACCTCGTTTATTCTCTAATGTAGGTATTACTAAATCTGTAACTTCATTATCTAAACCAAACGCACCATTACCAGCAGCACCAACTGATTTATCTATTGATAAAGACAGTATTACTAATCGAACAGGACAAAATACATTAACTATTAGATGGTCAGCAGCAGAATTTGCTTCAACATACAAAGTATATCAAATTAGAAATGGTAACGTATCACACTATGAAAGTTTCGTCTCTGATACTTATTCTGGTGCTGGTGCTAATTTCAACTCAGGTCATATAGATCTCATTCAAACAACTACATCAACATCTGTAACTATTAATACTATTGGTAGTGAAAGATTAAGAGATAATGCTATATATACTTTTGCTGTACTTGCCTTTAATGAAGATTTATCTAACTCATTAATTACTGTAGGCAATAACGTTTATGATAAATACGCTACTATATTATCTGATAGTATTAGTTATGTATATAGCAATAGTTATATTCTAGTACAAGGTAAAACAAATGCTCCTTCACAAGCAAGCGAACCAACTGTTAATACTAATACAAGTTCTAATAATAAGATTGGTCTTAATTGGAGCATTACTGGTGGTTCTCAAGATGAAACTATAATGTATTCACTTGGTCGTGTATATGTTAATTCATATAGCGGTAGTAATTCATCGATTAGTTACATATTACCAACAATCTCATCTGATGGAACAGATATTGTTACAACTGGTAGTGATAGAAGTAGTATTACTAGTTATGATGATGAAGACCTCGCACCTGATACAAATTTCATTTATTCCGTTATCTCATATACAAATATGCATAATATACATAGTGATCCTGATGATTATGTTGCTTCATCAACAACTACAACTTCACAAATTACAACTAAATCCAACGCAGCTAATAGAATTACCATATTTGACCCTCTTACACTAACTGGTGGTGGAGGTAAATACGGTATTAATGTAAAAGCAAAGACATATACATCTTCCACAATGTCAGGATTGGGTGGTTATTCTGTAACCGCACCATCCTATATGTTACCAGAATGGAGAGGAAAAGCAGCATATCCATACAAACCTACACAGTATAATTTATTCAAGGGTAGCAACGGATTCCCACAAGATGGATTTGTAGCACCATTTGTTACAAATGGTGATGTTATTGCTGTATTTGATGGTTCAACTAAAAAATGTTTGGATGCTTATACATGGAATTCAAGCGATTCAACACCTCTATTGAATTGTAGTCAGGATATACCAGGACAAGGTGAAGGATATGGTATTACAGCAACAGCACAACCATATTTCTTAATTTATAGAAGTTCATCGAAAGTAATAGAGCCTTTGTATGTCAAAGAATATGTATTAATGGATAGTAATAATGCTGTTATTAGCACGAACAGCGGAGGACTAGCTAGAATTAATGATGGTCCAACACATAGTGCTTATTATAGCATTAAATTTGGTGTATATTCTAAGGAATATAAATTGTACTTGAATGGTATCTTAACAAATACCACCACAATTGACTATTCTGCTTCTAGTAGTAATGTTATTGAACAAATAGCAAAGAGTGAAGCAGAAGACCAAGATGATTATATTATTACATATAGTTACCAGTTACCTAGTGGTGCTACAGCTCACTCTAACACTTCAGGTTATAGTAGCGAATCAAAACCTTACAATAATGATAGTAACGATATTACAATTAGTTCTGTCAGCGCAATTAGTTATGTAATAACTGACCAACCAATTAATTATGTTACATACAATAGTTCAAATATGACACTAACTAATATAACTGATACACAAGTATTCATTTTCAAACATGCTGAGTGGAACTTAATATCATTCAACGTAGTAAATGTTAATTTTCATACAATTAAGAGTATTTTCAGCGGTATTATGGGTTCATATAGTCAATTAATTATATTCGACCAAGCATACAATAAATATTCATATGACACAACAGCTGGTGAATGGAATACAACAGATGACCCAGAAATACACTATGATAGTGGTTACTATGTAAAGGTATTATGTTCATCAACTGATGGTGAAGTATCATTATCATTAGTAGGTAATTATGTAAATACTATTACTATCGATATGTTACAAGGTCCTAACTTTATTTCATGGCCATATACAAATAGTATAGATGCTTCTTATGTATTTAATTTACCAAGTAATGGAAGTGCTCTTCCTGAAGGAACATCATATAGTGGTGATACTTTCTTTGATAAATTATATGATATATTTGACCCAGCAGGAACAGCTACATTTGGAAAAGCAAAGAATTCATCTGCTGAGTATTCAATTGGTGACTTTAATTTAACACCTGGAGAAGCATATATTGTAAATGTAACTTCAGATGTCTTTATTTCGCTCACAGCCGATGCTCTTCCACAACCTGAACCAGAACCAGAACCAGAACCAGAACCAGAACCTGAATCTGAACCTGAACCTGAATCTGAGCCTGAGCCAGAACCTGAACCAGAACCACAACCTGAACCTGAACCACAACCTGAACCACAACCTGAACCTGAACCACAACCTGAACCACAACCTGAACCTGAACCTCAACCTGAACCACAACCTGAACCACAACCTGAACCTGAACCTCAGCCTGAACCAGAACCTCAACCTGAGCCTCAACCTGAACCTGAACCTCAACCTGAACCTCAGCCTGAACCTGAACCACAACCTGAACCTGAACCTGAACCTGAAGCTGAGCCTGAACCTGAACCCGAACCTCAACCTGAACCTCAGCCTGAACCTGAACCACAACCTGAACCACAACCTGAACCTGAACCTCAACCTGAACCAGAACCTCAACCAGAATCAGAACCTGAGCCAGAACCTGAGCCAGAACCTGAAGCTATATTTGAAATTTTTGTTGAGAACTTTACTAAGGATGATGGAACAAAGATTGGATTCTTACAAGTTAAGGGTGCTTCTACAGAAGATACACTAACAGGTACTGTTTCTAATGCTGAAGACAGAACTGAAATAATCAGAACTATTTACTATCTAATTGGAGATTCAACAATGTTAAGTCGATTCGGTACAAATGTTACAGCACAAGGATTAAGTAACGCAGGTGTTCCTGGAACTCGCCCAGCTGTTATTGTACCAAGTGGTGAATTTACTGATTTTGTTGGATTCGATCTTGCTAATAATCCATTATCTGATGGTCACGTTAATATGATTACAAATAGAAGATTACCTATTACATCTGAATCAGCTAAGGATATTAGTGATATTATCATTGAATTAGACGCAAGTAATCAGTTATTCGTTGGTGGTAAGAGAGCATTCTTCTTTACCGGTGACATTACCGAATTTGATACCAATGGTGAAACTGATGTTACTGATATAGGTAGCTTCAAATTATTCTTTGATGGTTCAGAATATAATGCTAGAGAACCTGAACCTGAATCTGAACCTGAGCCAGAACCTGAACCTGAATCTGAACCAGAACCTGAACCTGAACCTGAACCTGAATCTGAACCAGAACCTGAATCTGAACCTGAGCCAGAACCTGAGCCTGAATCTGAACCTGAGCCTGAGCCTGAATCTGAACCTGAGCCTGAATCTGAACCTGAGCCTGAGCCATTAGAACCGGAATCGGAACCTGAGCCAGAACCAGAACCTGAATCGGAACCTGAACCTGAACCTGAATCTGAACCTGAACCTGAACCTGAGCCTCAACCAGAATCTGAACCTGAGCCTGAACCTCAACCTGAATCTGAACCTGAACCAGAACCTCAACCTGAATCTGAACCTGAGCCTGAGCCTGAACCTGTATTTGAAATTATTCTCAACCAATTCCAAGATGGAACATATTACTTGGAAGTATTCAGAGCAGATGCTGTAGATACACCTATAGGTACAGCTACCGATGAAAAGAGAATGTTATATTTCAGTCTTATGGATGAAAGAAATAACTCAGTTTCACAAGCAACTAATGTTAATGGTATAGTATCTGGTACAATGGCTTATGTTTATATTCCTGATAATGGTTCAGGAAGTGATATTCCAATGTCTATTAGAGCAGCACCAGGTATTCTTGGTAAATTAGATGTAGTTATTTCATTTAATAATGAGAACCACTTAATGATTGATGGATTACTCGCATACATGTCAATTGAAGAAACAGAAGGTGTTGTTAATCCTGCCGCTGATAACTTATACTTTGTACCATTCCAAGGCGCAATTGAACCATCTACAAAGACAATTACTATTGGTTCTGGTATCTTTGCTCAAAACATTAATATTACAGAATTTGATGTTGATGCTCCTCAACCTGAACCTGAACCTGAACCAGAACCTGAACCAGAACCTGAACCTGAATCTGAACCTGAACCTGAACCTGAACCTGAAACTTTCACTGGATTTGTATTTGATGGTTATGTAAGAGATGCTACTGTTTCTTTCTATCAACCAACAGATTTAACTACACCTATTTACACTACTACAACTGACAGTATTGGTTTATATTCTCTTCCTGATGGTATTACAGATGATAATTTCTATGTATTAGAAACTAGTGATGGTACTGATGTAGCTGGCGATTTATCACTCAATAGACCAGCATGGGGACACAAGAAACTCAAAAATATTATGTATCATAAAGAGCAATTCTTATACAACAACAGTATTAATATGAACATATTTACTACTTTGAAAACACATATGATACTCAATGAAATCAACTTCTATACTGCTATTCCTGATAATGTCCTCTGCTTAACACCAGTTGGATCATCTGGAACCGGCACTAACAGAGTAAAAGTTGGAACTGTATCAGGAACTAACCAATATCAATTTGATACTACTGGAGCGGGTAATAATTATACATCACCAAATAATGTTGATTACTTTGGATTATTCGAAGGAACATACGAATTACAAGGTGTTCCTAAGAGCCATCCAATCGCTTTCATAACAGATAGTGATACTATTGAAATTACATCGGGAACATCACAAGGTAATTTCACGGTTGCTGATGGTGTGTCTAGAACATACTACTATGGTGTTGTTAGATTTATTGTAAAGAAAGAATTTGATGTAATAAGTTATGCTTGCGGTACACACTCATACATGGGTGGTGAAAACAAGGTCAAATTCACTAACAACTGTAATCCTAACTGGTCGGCTCAAACTGTAGATATTTCAGCTGCTATAGTTGAGAAAGATACTGTATTGAAATATCGATTGGGTATTGTTTCTTATGTTGATGTTGGTGTTAATTATATTGAAAATACAAGCAATGTTTCATACTTAGCTACAAAATTAACTGCTATATTCAATATTATCGCACCATTACAAGGTTTCGAATATACATGGTCTCGTTTAGCAGACAGTATTCAATACTATCAATCAAGCATATACAAGCACGATACACCATCTGAACGTGCTCTATATGGTTCAACCACTAGCAATACTAATAGATTCTTACTCAACACTGGAACTATGATTGATAACTTTACAACATACACTCTTGATTTGACGAACGCATCCGTTTCTACTGAACAATCTGATATTGTTACATACGTATCTAAGATATCTGGAATCATTGATGATATTGAAAATGATACTTCAACAGAAGACGAAGACAAACAAGTTCTTCTTCAGAAGGTAGCAGTATTCACAGCTACTAACCGTGTTGAAAATATTACAGACTTTGATGTTGTTACACTTGCTAATATCGAATCACTAGTTGATGTAGGTGATGTATTCAAACCTCAACCAGAGCCTGAGCCTGAATCTGAACCTGAACCTGAACCTGAGCCTGAGCCTGAGCCTGAGCCTGAGCCTGAACCTGAACCAGAACCTGAACCTGAGCCTGAGCCAGAACCAGAATCTGAACCTGAGCCTGAAGCTGGTCCTATTACAGATATTACCGTTACTATTAACTTTGGAGTTGGTTGGAATATGGTTTCATTACCAATTGATGGTGATTATTCATCAATTACAGACGCAACTACACAAGCAATTTATAAATACGACGCACAAAATGTTAATTATATTAATGTAAATAATATTCTAGAACATGGTTTAGGTCACTGGTTATTAAGTAGTACTTCACAAGAAATCACTGTTACAGGTAGTCCAATTTCAGATATTGAAATTGATCTTTATCCTGGATGGAATATGATTGGTTCTATCTCTACCATTTCAACAATTGTTGATACAAATAATATTTTAGCAGCAGGAACAGAAATATATTACTACTCACCTTCTGATAATAACTATTTCCCAGGAAATAAAACAAGTATTACACCAGGTCTAGCTTATTGGGTACTTTCTACTACACAAGGAACGATTACATTAACTCCATCATCTTCAGCAATTAGTTACGCTATAGCAGATACTTATATAACACCAACAATTAGTTATGTATCTGGAGATATTGTTGTTACTCCTCCAAATTACACTAATACTATTAGTATTTATGATACTCAAAGTACTCAAGATTTAATATTCGGATTTAATACCACAGCAAGCAGTTTCTCAGCTGTACCACCTGATAATTTCAGTGGAGAAGGCTTTAGAATTATGTTTAATGCTGATACTGACTTCTCATCTATTGTTAATACTGGTTTCTATGATAAGATATTATTAAGTACTACTGACACTAGTGGTCAAACAATAGATACACATCTTGTAATTAGAACAACATCTAGTTCTTCTACTCATATTGTATTTACTATGGATGACACTGTATCTACAAATTATGATACTTTGAAGTTATTATATACACACGAATACATTGAATCACAACCTAATCCAGGACCTGGACCTCCTACTATTAATGTGAATGTTACACAAGAAATAGAAATACATGATTTCTTAGTATCTTCTTCATTTAGTACAGCTTCGGACCAGTCTCACTATGGTTACATTGTTGACTTAGATGGTAATTACGCAACTAATTATCCTACGCATGCGTTTACACATAATACTACTAATACTAAGTATTTTATTAGAAAGGTACCTAAGGGTATTGAAGAAGTACCTAATTATTCACCACCTAACTTTACAATTGGTATGGATATTACAGATACTACTAATACTCAAACATTATCATTCGGATTTAACCCATCACAAACTAGTTTCTCAGCTGTACCACCAGATAACTTCAGTGGAGAAGGATTTAGAATTATGTTTAATGCTGACACCGACTTCTCATCCATCGTTAATACAGGTTTCTATGATAAGATACTTTTATCAGACATGAATTCTCCAAATAATACTTATGTTTTCAGTATGGTTATTAGAACAACAAGTAGTTCAGCAAGTCATATTGTATTTACTATGCCATCAGGTATTAGTGATAATTTAAGCAAAGCAACATTAATATACACACATGAATACGTTGAATCGCAACCTAATCCAGGACCAGGTCCTCCTACTATTAATGTGAATGTTACACAAGATATAGAAGTACATGATTTCTTAGTATCTTCTTCATTTAGTACAGCTTCGGACCAGTCTCACTATGGTTACATTGTTGACTTAGATGGTAATTATGCAACTAATTATCCTACACATACATTTACACATAACAGTACTAATACTAAGTATTCACTTCATGTTATACCAACATTATCATTACAAGCAGCAGAACCACAGCCTGAGCCTGAAGCTGAACCTGAGCCTGAACCAGAACCTGAATCTGAACCTGAACCTGAACCAGAAGCACCACCACAACCAGAACCTGAGCCTGAACCTGAATCTGAACCTGAACCAGAACCTCAACCTGAACCTCAACCTGAACCAGAACCTCAACCTGAACCTCAGCCAGAACCTGAACCACAACCTGAACCTCAACCAGAGCCTGAGCCTGAGCCTGAACCAGAATCTGAACCTGAGCCTGAGCCAGAACCAGAATCTGAACCAGAGCCTGAGCCAGAACCTCAACCTGAACCTCAGCCTGAACCTGAACCTGAAGCTATTCTTGGTACTATCTTTGATGGTTATATCAGAGATGCTGTATTGAACTTCTATCCTGCTAATCAACCAATAGATCTTAATAATCCTGTCACTAATACTACAACAGATTTGTATGGTGATTATATTCTTCCTGATGGATTGAATATGGGTGGTAGTTATATTATTAAATCAGTAGGTGGTTTTGATATTGCCACAGAAAATATTGACCCTGCTACTGTTTATCCAAGTGAAACTGATACTACTAACGGAACAAACGGAATTAGTAATCCAAAGGGTAATATGTACTATGGTTATCCTAGAAATATTTCTTTCAGTTCATTCATTACACTAGATGTTAATGACCCATACCCACCAAAGAATATTAACGTCCTTACAACTCTTATTGCTAGTAATGTTGAAAAGGCGGTAGTAGTTGAATTAGCTAAGCCAACATCAGCAGGAACAACTGAACTAGCACTAGATTTCGTTAAAACCATGGGTGATAGTGCTTTAACTAATATTAAGAGTAATTTGGGTATTGATACAACCACTGACATCACAGTAGACTACTTATCAGCAGATGTACAAGATATTTCACTCGCTAATGTTGTTGCTATGGTTACTACAATTGCGAATACAATTACTGATAACACCAATAGTTCAATTGACTTTAATCTAACATTGAGTAATATGGCTGATGTTATTACAGCAGATGCAACTGTACTTGCTAATACTCATAGCATTACTGTTGATACATCTGAAGCTGTAGGTGACGAAGGTGAAATACAAGAAACTTCATTAATTAACATTAATAATATTGATAATTTTGTTGGAGCAGCAGTTAATGAAATAAAGGAAGAACTTCAGGATTCAACAGGAGCAACAAGAACAACAGGTCAGCTTGTTGCTGATCTCAAAGAAATTGTTAAAGCAGCTACTGGATTCGCAAGAAAAGCAACATTAGCTCCACGAACAAGCTTCCACGCATTAGCAGAATTAGAACAATTGATAGCAGCTTCAAGACAGAGTGTCTTTACTATTGGTAATAGTGATTTTACAGGTATTGGAGGTATTGATACATCCAATTTGATCACTTTAATTGATACACAAGTTAGCGATATTACTGTTGGTCAAATTAATCAACCTGAACCTGAACCTGAACCTGAACCTGAACCTGAATCTGAGCCTGAGCCTGAGCCTGAACCAGAATCTGAACCTGAGCCTGAACCTGAGCCTGAACCTCAACCTGAACCTGAACCTCAACCAGAACCTGAACCAGAACCTGAACCACAACCTGAACCAGAACCAGAACCTGAGCCACAACCAGAACCTGAACCTCAGCCAGAACCTCAGCCAGAACCTGAACCTCAACCAGAACCTGAACCTCAACCAGAACCTGAACCTGAGCCAGAACCTCAACCTGAACCTGATCCACCTGAGCCAGAACCTCAACCAGAACCTGAACCAGAACCACAACCAGAACCATTCTTACCCAGTGCTGATTCAGGAGAATTCTCTATTCGTGCGATTGATACAGAAACAACGGCCACACTAGCCAATGTAAATCAAAATCAATTTAACGATATTGTTGTTCCTGATGCTACTGCTATTATTTATATTAGAACTACCATATTACGTAATATTTTCAGATTCAGAACGGATGCTACAACTATGAATGATATATTCAAAGCTACTAAGAATACTTCATACAGAATGGACTATACTACAACAGGTGGTTTCACTGGAAGCAGTGGAATATACACAATGAATAAGATACTCAATCCTGTTCATGCTGTAATTACAGAAACAACATTCGGTGGAATTGTAGTTGAAAAACCAGATAATGATAATGGTGATAACGCTGATTTAGTTGCTACTGATTTCGTAAAATATTTGGCTTATGAATTACTTGGTGAAGAAGAAAATTATGACCTTTTCGATAACGTTGAAGAGATTATTGCTAATCTAGGTAAATCAGGTTTCGACCAATACAAGAATACTATATTACCTGTATTTGAAAGTAACGCTGATAGTTATAGAGAAGGAGATGCAGATGTAAATAGCAGTAATAATTTATCAAGACATATATTGTTACAAATGAAGGAAAGTCCTGTAATGAAAACAAGATTCTCAGAAGGTACTCCTTTGACTGTTAATGGAGTTGAATCTGTAACAAATGCTTTCCAACGAGATGGTCAAGACCAACCTGTTATGTTTGTTGATGATGACAGATTAATATTCGAATTAACTATCAAGGCAGCAACTAATCAACATACATCATCTGATACTACTGTATCACCAATTGAACCAAGAGTTTATAAGATTATATTACAAGCTGTAGCTGACGCTGATGGATATGAAAATAGAAAAATGTTCTTAGATAATGAAACACCCGATAGTGATGGTGCGGATTCGTTCTACCAAACGTTCAACAACTAAAAACTTTAATAGTTTAATCATTCAATAATTAATAAAATCATTCAATAATTAAATTAATAACCATACAATTATTTCGGTTAATATTTAAATAAAATAATATACTATTTTAAATATGAACCTCGTACCCAACTTTTCAAAATCACAAATTGACAAAATTAATGACGCAAAAGACTACGAAATTATAAAACAAGTACATATAGATAGTATTTTCAGAAAAGATTATCTAACATCTAATTCGTCAGATTTCTTATTCGAGATGCCAGAACCCATAAAAAATGTTATGATTATGAAACTCATTACTATTGAATTACCAAATACATTTTATCAATTTACAGAAAAAAATAATGCTTTTCGCATGGTTACACATTATGCTGTTCCATTAGATGATGGAACAATAAATCCATCTTTTGAAACTATTGTTACTATTCCTCCAGGCAGTTATCCTGCTGGTGATCTTATGGCTCTTATACAAAATTTCTTCGATGTTAATGGAGATTTACAATATTTAGCAATTGAGGTTGATGATTATACCAGTAAAACTACTATACGTTTTAAAACAGCAGATGAATTGTCAATTGATTTTGATATAGACACTGTAGATAAAATCATTCAAAATTTAAGAAATTATTATACATTTGATATATTTTTTGATCATCAAGCTCCCCTATGTGTTGAAAGACCAGAATATGAAACGGTCGGTTGGACATTCGGATTCAGAAAACTCTTTTATAAAGGTATTGGTTATGAAACACATATCGAACAAAAATTTCAAAGTACATTTAATGGTGCTTTAGTATCAGAAGGTATCTTTGGTGCTAATAAAATGAACTATACTTTCTTATGTGTTAATGATTTTAATAGAAATAGTAGAGAAAGTATTATTACAGGTAACGGCAATAGAACACATCTGAATAAAGATATATTATCTCGTGTTACAATAAAATTCGGTTCATTCTTCGTCAACTTGGATGCTGGTGATAACGTATTTCGTGAAAGACATTACGGAGGACCAGTTAATATTGATAGACTTCAGTTAAAACTTATAGATAAATACGGTAACCCACTCGATTTAAATGGTAGTGACTGGTCTGCTATCCTTGAATTTATTTGTGTGCGATAATTTTTTTATTGTATTAACATATGGGAGGCGTAGGAACAGGAAGTGCTGGAGTAACTACCACTGGTAATGCTACTGGTGATACTGCTACTCTTAATAATGTCAATGTTGTATTAAATATTTTTATGAAAAACTTACAAGATGTTCTAGATGATTTTAAGGTAGGTGCTTTTACAGAAATGGGTGCAGATGCTGCTATTAATGTAATGGATAAAGCATCTATTCTTATTACAAAAGAAACACGTAACAGAAGTACTGCTTACAATAAAGCACGTACTTTAGGTAAAATTTTTCAAGAAGTCGTCAGTGGATGGAAACAAACAGTACAATTAAATAACGCAATGGCTGACGCATTAATTAATCTTGGTATTTTAGAAGGTAAACTTGAAACACAAGAAACTATTCTGAATGACCGTGATCTTTTACTTGATTACTTACATCAAAGAAGCAAACAATATGCTATTTTACCTCAGATGCAAGTTTCATCTATTACTGCTGCTTTTAAAGCAGAGTATAATGTTTATATTCGTCTATGGGGTTATCCTCCTAATGGTGTATGGGATGTAGAAAAACTATCCAATATTATCTTAGATTTACAACTAGGAATTATTGATGAAAATGGAACTAGACAATCGGGTTATACAAAACCTGTATAACGGTTAATTATTTATTATTTTTTATATTTATTTTTTAATGGAATCATTTAAAAATAAATTTGGAGAGGTCTTCAGCCCTGAATGTCTCATTTTACAAATGTTAGACTTAATTCCAAATGCTTATTTTTGCGACTCTCAATATCGTTGGTTAGACCCTGGTTCAGGTGAAGGGCAATTTACACAATATATATTCGAACGTATCAATAATAATTTAACCCTTCAAATACCATCAAAGAGAGAAAGAGAGAAGCACATATTACAAAATATGCTTCATATGATAGAAATTAATCCAATTAATGTAGAAAAAACCATATCTAACTTCTCTCATAAACCTAATATTATCTGTAACAATTTCCTGGACCATGACTTTAACGAAAAGTATGATATTATTGTAGGAAACCCACCATTTAATTTTAATGGGGTCAGAAAAGTGCCAACAAACTCTGTTAAGAATAAAAAAAACGATGGTTCCACTATATGGATAGAATTCATAAGAAAATCATTATCCTTATTAAAAGATGACGGTTTTCTATGTTTTATCACACCCAGTATCTGGTTAAAACCTGATAAGCAAAAATGTTATGAATTACTTACACAATATCAAATTCACCATATTTATTGTATGACCAATACTGAAACTAATAAGTTATTCAAAGGACAAGCACAGACACCCACAGTGATCTTTACTATACAAAAATGTCCGAAATTCAAAACTACTCTAATATATGATAAGAATATTAACAAATACGTTGATTTTGATATCATTAATAATATTCCTATACCTGTTTATGGTGTATCTATTGTTAATAAATTATTAGAATATACTAATAAATATGGTTCTATAATGAAGTATGTTAAAAAATCAAACCCTATTAGCAAACACATAAATCCTGTTACTATAGGAAAAAGTTATAATAATATAGCATCGTGTCTATTAACTAGCAATAAACCTGACCTATTAACTAATACTACAGATAAACCATGTCCATTCTATGGTAATACAAAGTTAGTGCTAGCACATAAAATGTATGGATTCCCATACTATGATAAAAAAGGAGAATATGGTATATCATCTAGAGATAATTATATTATTACACACGAAGATACTAATATATTAGAAAAATTTTTCGACTTTTTTAATAATCATTTCGCTATTTACTTATTTGAAACTACTAGATACAGAATGAAATACCTTGAAAAATACGCATTTGAATTTATACCAGATATATCAAAAATACCAAACTTTCCTACCACTATTAATCAAGATACAATTATGGATTTCTTTAATATTAATGAGACTGAAAGAACATATATATACAATTTACATAAAAATAAATACTCTTTTTTTGAGAAAAATTGATTTATATTTCTCTCCTTCTCTCTCTACAAAAATAACATGCTGTGTGTCACTCGTTTTAATAATAAAACATGGGAAGAATTAGTTACATTCCAAAGAACTAACGATAATTATTTAGTTTATAATAGTCCTTCTAGAATGAAAGATGAAGTAAGACTTAATTATAACTTTATATTGTTTGAAATGAATAACGAAACTAATAAAATATTAGGTGTTTCTGTTGTAAAAAATAAACCACTATTCAGAAAAAACACAATATATTCTGATAACAATTACAATCGATTCTCATTTGAATCATTACATAGAATAGATTGTACTGAATTTTCTGAACTAGAGAAAGAAAAGGTTGAATTAGTAGAGAAAATGGTATTTAAAGGAAGAGGTCACCTGAAAAGAGGTTCAGGTATTACTGTTTGTGGAATTAAAAGTTTTAATATACACCACCTTAATAGAAAGGAATTAACACAATTCTTTCAACAAATGTTTAAAGAAAGAAATAATAATATAGTAGTATAATATTATGGAAGAAATAGAATATAATATTGATAATTACACAAACGATGACTTATTAAAACTTTTTTCACTTAATCATGATAATATTACAGAAAAAATGGTTTTTGACGTTACTAATCATTATATATCAAAAATGCAAAATGAAGATAATGAAAAAATGGCGTTTTTTTTTAAAAGTGCTCAGGATAAACTTATAAAATATTTAGAAAATGAATATGATGATACTATTTCTGACGACGAAGATGAAGAAGATGAAGAAGATGAAGAAGAATATACTGATAATATGATATCTAATATGGAATATGATGAAAATGATACTGATATTCAAAAAATTATAGCACCATCTCATTCTAAAGCTAAAAATCAAAAAGAAGCTGATAAAATAACCGATCGTGTTGAAAATACGGATCTTGTCGGTATAGATGCTCATTTTGTACAAAAAAGAAAGAACTTAGGTATTAGTGATGTTATGCAAGTACCTGTTACACAAGGTATATTAAATCCAAATTTAACTAATAAGCTCACTAAGCTTATTAATGTTGATAGTCAATATAGACAAAATATTTCAATGACTTCAGCTGGAAATTCATGTGATTTCACTATTGACCTTTCTCAGCCAATCAATGATGTTATTCAAATGAGACTTTTCTCATTACAAGTACCTTTTACATGGTGGTTAATCGATGAGGCGTACGGAACTAACTTCTTTCTTTTAGATGGTGTAAAAATAACAATTGACGAAGGAAATTACACACTACCACAACTAATAGATGAGATTAATTTAAAATTGCCTTCAGAAGATATTTCAGCAAATTTACATATGAGAAACGGTAAAACCACATTTAATTTTAATGGAACACATAAAATCACTTTTTTTGATAAAAATTATCAATCAAATTCAAAAATTGATAATAATTTAGGTTATATAATTGGCTTTCGTGAGCCTGAATATGTATCAAGTAGTTCTATCACCTCTGAAGCTGTTGGTGATACTTATGGAACAAAATACTTTTTAATTCATATAGACGATTTTAATCAAAACCAAATGAATACTAATATTATTGGAGCTAGTGATAATGCGATTACGCATCTTAAAGAACCTATGTATTTCGCTAGAGATAGTGAATTTGTAAAAACTGGTCCAGGTACCAAAGATATATTTGTTATTCCACGAGAAAAAAAAGACCTTACTACAGCACAAATGCACGCACTTAATGAAACACTCGCTAACAGAAGTAAAGAAGAACTACGAAATATACCGCCAACTATGAAAAATATGTTTGGAATGGTACCTATTAAAAGAGGTGACTTCCTAGGACCCGCATTCACTGAAAATGGTGGTTCCTTACAATCTAACGAAAGAACATATTTCGGACCTGTTAATATTAATAGGCTTCACGTTAAATTACTGGATGAAAAAGGAAACACTGTCAATCTTAATGGATGTAATTGGTCATTCTCTATGGTTGTTGAAACATTGTATCAATATTAAATATAATACGTGTTCCAACATTACAGATAAGACGTCGTGCGATTAATTATAAGTTGCGTAAACGTTATATAAATAATAATTATATATACATATATTTTATATATGATTAACATTTACGAACCATCTATAAATAACTATAAAGAATCAGCTATAAATGCTATTAAAGAAGGATGGGTTTCTAATCATGGAAAATTTGTAGAGTTAGCAAATAATAAATTAAAGGAAGTGACAAAAAGCAATTATTCTATTTTGATGGCAAATGGAACTTGTGCAACACATTGTTTATGTTTAGCCTTAAAATTTAAATATCCTAATATAAATAAAATTTATGTTCCAAATAATTGTTATATTGCAGCATGGAATTCAGTCTTAATGGTATATAATATTGATCAAATAGAAGTAATGAACATGGATATACATACATGGAACGTTAATATAGATGAAGAATATATTAATACATTAGAAAAAAATACTGCTGTGTTAATTGTTCATAACTTAGGTAACATTATAAATGTTCCACGATTGAAACGAATTAGACCAGATTTAATATTTGTAGAAGATAATTGTGAAGGTATGCTTGGTAAATACGAAGACACATTTTCTGGAATGAGCGAATCTTCATTATGTTCATCATGTTCATTTTATGGAAATAAGATAATTACAACTGGAGAAGGAGGTGCTTTTTTTACACAAAATGAAGAAGTATATAATTATATAAAATCAGTTTATAGTCAAGGCATGTCAGACACCAGGTATTTACATAATGTCCATGCTTATAATTATAGAATGACCAATATTGAAGCTGGATTTTTATATGACCAATTAAAAGACGTTGAAAATATTTTAGAAAATAAATACAAAATATTTCAAAATTACGACCATTTATTCAAAGACTTAGTTAAATTAGGTAAAATAGATTTAATAAAACACGAGGAAAATACAATACATTCACCATGGATATATGCGTTACGAATTATAGATAATACTAAAACAATTGAAGAAACTTGTGTTTTTTTCAAAAACAATAATATTGACATTAGACCATTTTTTTACCCAATAAACGCACATGAACATCTAAAAATGGTGGAAAATAATGACGAAACAAGTCATATTCTCAACAAAGAAATTATAATGATTCCATCATCCCCCAATATTACATATGAAGAACAGAAACTAGTTGTTGATGTTATTTATAACTTTATATTTTTTATGAAAGATATTAAGATATTTGAAATGAATGAAATCAATAAAAACGAAATATATGATGATTTTTTATGTAAAATAAATAATGATAATTTTAGATATTTTAATAATAGAAGTATTAATTGTTTAAATAATCATATAATTACATTAGTTTTATATGATATAATTAATAATAAACATATTGGATATATTCATATTGATTATGAAGAAAAATATTGGTTAGGAATTTATATTGATAATAAATATCAACAACAAAAATTAGGCTCGTTATTGTTAAATTATACATTAAATCATAGTAAAATAATTGGAGTTGATAAAATAAATTTAACAGTTGATGTTGATAATCATACAGCTATTAATTTATATAAAAAAAATAATTTTAAAATTATAAAAACATTAAAAAATCATCATGAAATGGAACTATAAAGTGTTTAAAATTTTTTTATTTTATCTTCATTAATATTCATAATTTCATATATTTCATTTATTGTATAGCAATTGTTCTGAAAATTAAATACTTGTTTAATATCCAACCCAATTATTTCTACATTATATTTTATTGTATTATCATAATCAAAATTATTTCTAATTTTATCTATATTTTTTGATGATTGTATGATAATTTCATCATAAATGTAAGAAAAGTATTTTATTGGTTCTATAAATAAATGGAAATATCCTTCATTACAATTTAAATGAATGACTAATCTATTTACTTTGTAACTTTTTTGCTCTTTTAACGCAGAATTTGATATTAAATTTATTTTATTTTTTATACGAAATCGTATATCATTACTCTCGATACATTCCTTACATAATTTCATATAGTCTTCGTCACATGTAGTTCCATCTCGTAATACATCCATTTGGTGCCAAATAATCAAATTAATCTTTTTCATAGAACAATATAGTTCATCAAATTTTACAACGAAATCTTTTAAATTTTCATATAAAATATCATATTCTTTTTGGACATCTATTTTTCGATGGTCTGTTATCTTATCACATTTAATATGTAAAATAGTTAATTTGTCGATTGCTTCACCTAGAGATACAGGTAAAGATATTATAGTATCCATATAATACTTATAGTATAATATATTTATATTAGTATAATTATATAATTAATTATATTTATATTATTATATAAATGAATGAAAATAAGGTAAAGCCTTGGATGCATAAAGGTGTTGTAACTATGTTAGAACAAAAAATAAATGTTAATACAAAAATATTAGAGTTTGGGTCAGGAAATAGTACTGTTTTCTTTTCCAATTTAACAGAAAATCTTTATTCAGTTGAACACAACGACGAATGGTATAATAAAATTAAACCCCAATTGAACAATAAAGTAAAATATATATTATCAAAAGTAGATTATAAATCACTACCAAGTAAAGATGATACTTTTTACAATTGTAATACAATTGAAGAATTACTTAACACAAATATACCAGATGAATATTTTGATATCATAATAGTTGATGGAATACATAGAGTTAATTGTGCACGTTCTTCTATAAATAAATTAAAAAAGGGAGGAATATTAATATTAGATGATTCAAATCGAATAGAAAATCCTGCGAGTGATGGTTCTTATATGCCTATAAAAAAATTAATGGATGGTTGTGAAGAATTTAAATTTAGGTCATCAACACAAAATGACTGTGGAAACAGAAACACAGATTATTGGATTAAATAAATTTAATTTTTATAAATAATCTTTCTGATGGGTTGATTATATTAGTTATTCAAACTTTTACACATTGTATCTACATCAATGTAGTCAGGATAATCACCATTATATGGAATAGTATATAACTTTTTGTAAGCAGGGTGATGAAGAATTATATGTTTTTCTTTATTAGATATTGCTTTTAAATAAGCTTCTAGCCATGGTTTCTGATTATTTTTGTATATTTTATTAAACTTGAAATCACATCTTTTAAATCCTATAAATGCAAAATGATATAAGTATCGGTTTGAGTATTTAATGGTCTTTCCGTAGGTTTCAAAGTTACAATGTCCGTATTGTTTCCCTTTTTTATGTTTAGTTATGCGAGGTTTGATATAAAAATCATTTGTATCATCAAAAATATTATATTGATTATAAGCAAATATCTTATGTGGCAAATCAATACTTACTAGTTCTTTGTCATTTAAATAAATATTTTCCACTTCGTTTATTAAATCTTTTTCAAAAAACTCATCCAAATCAGTCGCCCAAACTATATCAATATTATCATATACATAGCGAGAGGCAACAGCAAACATTTTTTGTTTTTCTATTACACTTACTCCATTGTATTTACTTACTATTGAAGGGTTAAAATCTTTAATTAATGTTATTTTATTGTCTACGTCATTAAAGCTTTCAATATATTCTATTGTACCATCATTTGAATTACATTTGTCAAAAATATTGTAATCTACAAATATTAATTGTTTGAAATTATTATATAGAAACGGTAATTTTTGCTTTAAAAAAATCAATTCATTACACATAATTGATATATGACAATGATTCATTTATATATAATAATATAATTTTATAAACTATATTATTACGAAAATTACCTATCATAATATCCTATTTTTTTAGTGCTAAGTTTATTTGATACACTTAATGGATGAACTACGCAACTAAAACATGAGTCTATTACAAATATTTCACACGCATGTTTGATAACATCTATATATTCTGTTATGGGTATATTTATAAATTTATTCGCCACTTCAAAATGGGCATGGTTTTTATTATATATATTTTCATTTGCGCAAATGACTATATATTTATTATTATTTATATATGTTTTAATGTTTTCTGACAAACTTATTTTTTTCCTAGACGCTTGTGTATGACAAAATACAATATTTAAATGTTTAATCTGTTCATACAATGCTGTACTTTTTTTCGTACTATTAATATCAAAATACTCGTAATATATACTTATATCTAAATTCATATCTTTATAAAAACCTCTAATAAAATCCCATTTTATATCATATTCATATTTATTATTTGTATTATAGTTTAATATAGCAGGATTATTTATTTTTGATGTTAAATATTCTTTATGACAACCACATATGAAAATATCAGTATATTCATTATTATATACATATTTGATAATACTTTTACATGTATGTCTCTCCTTTCTATTAGGAATTGGAACAATGACTACATTTTCGTTGTTAATTAATAATTTCATATTCGACACATTTTTTTCTTTACACAATAAATATATAGTATCATAGTGAAGTAAAAGAAATTTTACTGCTCCTATCATTGTTATATTATCTCCTAATCCAGTATGAGAAAGTATATACGCTGCTTTATATTTTGTCATATGTATAATATATTATAATAATTTCATATTAATAACTTAAATATTGAATACATTATCATCACCTCCACCTCTATTCTTTCTTGTCTTCTTTTTACTAGATGTAAACAGTTTTGTTATTTTATCCTCATTCTCTATTATTTCATCCACTATGTGTTGATAAAAATTACGAAACTTTGATCTTTCCTTCTTCATATCTTCTATCGAAAACCATTTTATAGATGACTTTTCATATATTACTGACTTATGTAATACCTTTGTAGGAACATACTTTTTAAAAAATTCGGCTTGGTTATTAAAGTGTTTTACAATATCAGGTGAGTAATCTACAGGAACTACATAAGCTGTATATACAATATTTTTTACCTTTATTGTAACCTTCTTTTTGCTAGTTAATAATTTACGAACTGTTGTTTTATTACCTAGTAACCCTGTTAATTCTTCACTTCCTTCTCTAGCAGCTGTATCTATAGTTGTTTCACCTTTCTCAGGACCACCTCCAAAATCCGCCCATCCTCTAGCTGATTCTTTTGGACGTTGTCTTTCTTCACCAAATAAAAACATTAATTTTCCGTTGCATATTGAAACTGGTAAAAACCCTGCTCCCATATATTATATAATAATATTAAAATAGATTTATTTAATATTATTTATTATTTGTTTAAGCACTGTCAGCCATTGTTACCTCAACTCTAATATAAACAGTTGCTGGGTCAGAACCTGTGTTGAAGAATTGTGTGTTATCAATAGCAGGATGAGATAATGCCAAACTGAAACGAAGCTTATCTCCGTGCTGGAATAAGAAAGGATAGTAATTATCAGATGTACCTAATGTATTAGCAACACCAGCAAAAATACCACCAGTTGAAGCAGTTAATCTGTACTCAGAATTAGTTCCTACAATAGCAGCGTGTAATTGTAAAGTAAGTTGTCTTCCCAAGTTAGCAAGATTACGGTCAGCAAGAGCATTTGTCTTATCATCAGCAGAAGCAAGAGCAGCACGTAAATCACCCAATATTGAGTTATCATCTGTTCCAGATAAGTATGTGTTAATTTCACCCTTAATAGCAGCTGTGTTAGCAAATACATCTTCCATATGCTCTTGACCACCAAAGATTGATTTAGCCCAAACCTTGGCAGCACTATCAGCAATAGGTACAGCAGCAGTATCAGAAGTCAATGTACCAACATTAAGTGTAAGATTGGTTGTTGAAAGATTATCAATAGCGGTCTGCATATTTGTAGAAACAGTCTTGAAACCAAATGTCTCCTCTTCAAATACATCAATATTAGCTAATGTAGTCAATTGAGGAAGACCAGGATCAGCAGGAGATAAATAAAACAAATCGTTCCAGTGTTGTTTGTCCATTGTTACACCGATTGTATGGTATGTATCCATAGCAGTATCAGTAAGAGCACCAGAAATGCTACTGAAATTAAAACTACTTGTTGATAAAGCACCAGACAACGCACTTAAAGTAAATGTTACGGCCTTTCCTACAATATGGAATGAACGAGTTACTGAAGCACTAGCACCATATACAGGGTCAGTGTAAGAGTAAGTCAAAGTATATGTACCAAGAGTATTGATATTTACAGCTGTAATACCTCCTGGGCCAGATACTGTTGTTGTTACTACCTCTCCAGCTGTAATTTTGTTACTTAAAGAAACTGTGGCATCATCACTCCAGGCATCACCCTTTTCGTGATAAGTAGAACCGCCTGTTACAGTAATTACAGGGGCAGCTCTGAAATTAGCATGAGTGTTTGTTGATACAACTTGACGGGCAATTGAACGAACATTGTTAGCACTGTCTGTAGCAGTATATGTAACGAAAAATTGGAAACCAATTGTTGGTCTAATATCAGAAGGACTGAAAGCAAGAGTAGCAGCATTATCAGATGATGTAACATCAGATGTTGATGGAGTGAAAATTTGACCAATAGCAATTTCATCACCTGTGGCATTAATACCTGATGCGAATTGAAGTAAATCATTTACCGCATCAAAATTAAATTTATATTCAGCAGCAACATTGTCATTACCAGCATTATCTGTGAAAGCACTACCAGCAACAGCTACTGTTACAAGAAGAGGATCAGAACCACTTTGAGAACCTGGTACAATATCAGCTGTGTATAATTTAGGATTAGTACCGTCTTGAGCGAAGTTAGCTACAGTACCATTTGTTACTGTAATATCACCAGTTGCGAATTCGTTAGTTGTATCACTAGCACCACCTCCTGTAGTATAATTCTCAGCAACAGGAGATACTAAGAAACTAAATGGAAGACTAGTCATACTAGTATAAGTATTAGTACCATTACCAACAACCAATGAAGAAATTGTCATTGTTGGAGCACCTGTATCTACTACAGATACCTTGAAATTTGTTGTTCTAGCATTTGAAGAACCAGTTGTATCAGTAGCAACAATTGTAAAAGTATATGTTGCAACTTCATGGGTTCCATATGGTGCTGAACCACCTGTAAATTGAAGATCACAGGTTGTGGATGTTGAAGCAGAAATCTCTATAGAACTAGCAGGAGTTACATTAGAAATAGCAAATGTACAGTTTTCGTCTACAGTAAGTGTTCCCAATGTTCCTACTTGAGCAGCACTATTTAATTCCTTAAATTTAATACTGGCATCATTAGGGTCATTACTTAAAAAAACACCAAAATCAGAAATATTTGGTACAGTACTATCAGCGGATACAGATAATGTACAATTAATAGGACTACTGTATGTAGTTCCATCATCATTAGATGCCTCAATAGTAAAAGCGTAAGAAGATTTTGTTTGGAACAAAGCAGCATTTGTAAGACTTACTGAACCAGTATGTGATTTAACACCACCAGCGACAGGGCTAATTGTAAAACTAGCAGCATCAGTACCAGCTAATCTGAAAACAGATTCACCACTGGAGAAAAGTTTGTTTGGTGTTAAAGCACCACTAAATCCATCATCTACTGAATCAAAAGCAATTGCTGTTACAATAGCAGCAGAAGCCATGTTGGAATCATTTACCAATACAGGAGTTCCTGTGCTTACTGTTACAGTTACTGCTTGTGTTGAAGTAATAGCACTACTAGCCCATGTAGCATGATCAGTTCCTACAGTAAGATTAAATGTGTAAGAACCCTTTACTGGTTGATCAGCAAAATCTGTTAAACTAAGAACACCAGTAGCAGCATCAACACTAAAACTAGCATGGTCACCACCTGAAATTTGATAATTAAGTACTAAACCACTTGTAGCACCAAGATCTGTTGTTACTGTATTTGATAAAGAACCACGATGGTTGTTAGCAACTGTTATACCAGCAGCAGATGTTACTGAAAATGATGTGGAAGCAGTTACTTCAGCAGTAATAGGGAGTGTTGCTGTATTACTTCCTTGAGTTACAACTAAATTAAATGAGTAACTTGACTTGTTCTTCCAAAGAGCATTAGCACCAACACCATCATTAACAAATAATTTTACATCTGTTCCTACACCTGAATTATATTCTACAGATACCAAAGTAGCATCTGTACCTGTAACAGCAAAAGATGATAAAGTAGAAGTGTACATTGTACCCAATAAACTCGAACCATCAGCTACTGTAAATGATGTATAAGCAGATGCTGTTGAAATAGCATTTGTTGTATTTGTTGCGTCAGCAGCGGTAGCATAAATATTCACCGACATTATGAATTATAAAGAGAAAAGAAAATGTCGAAATATAATTATTTTTAATACTAAATCTATCGGTCTAATCATAATTGTACGCAATAATATAAAATAAAATTATTTTATTTTTTATATTATTTATTCAGTATTGGGTTCTGGTTGAGGTTCGGGTTGAGGACCATCTGGATTTAATTCGTTATAAATTTCTGACAATAAGTTAGAATCGAAAATACCATTAGGAGGAATACCGTGTCTATTAATATATAATTGATAATGAGGCTCTAACTGTAACCCTTGGTTAATAGTATGTTCTACTGACATTAAACCAGCATTGAAATTGTTGAAGTTAACTTCTATATATTCTTGTAATAAATCCTTGTCTGTTAATATTCTCTTAAACTGTTCTAACTGTGAATTTGCTGCTGATAATATTGAGTTCTGAGTATGCAGCAATATAGCAGCATTTAGACCATCAATCATAGAGTGAGCAAAAATTTTGTATTCAGCAAACAGTGTATTATCTGCTTCGTAATCTACAACTTCATCATGTGTAAATGTAAAGTAACCATTAGTATTTATTAAATTCGATATTTGTGTTAAATTATTCTGATTACTAGATAATGATGTAAATTCACCATCTCTGAAAAATGAAATATACTGTGTTAATTGACTTAACGCAGCAGAATCTAATTTATCGAATTTTAATAACTCCTCTTTAAACGGCGCACATGGATGTAAAACTGGCTCAGGCTCTGGTTCAGGCTCAGGAGTAAAAATTTGAAATACTGTTGTTTCAGCAGCTATTTTTGATGCTGATATTGTATCTATATTATTAGATACATCTGCTACGTTATTTTCTGAAGTAAACTTAACCATCTTCTCTAAATTCTCCAATACTGATTCTTGTGTCGCACCATCATTCGGGTCAGCTGTAGCTACTTCATCCACCGCTTCTTTTACCTTTGATGTATATGATACTAATGTATCCGCTAATCCCGTATCAGCAGCAATATCAGTATTTAATGTTGATTTTACTACACTATCTAAATTACCTGTATCAAACAATGAATCTGTTTGAGTAACATCTCTTTTTTGCGTTAATACATTTGTCAAATTTACCATCGTATCTGCGAATGACTGAACACCTGAAACAATATTTAACAACGAGTTCACCATTGTATTTACAGCTGCCATTGAAGCACCATCTGAAGAACTCCTGTTCAAATAATCCGTACCTAAATCTATATCATCTGGTAATCCTAAGTTAGCTTTTAATGATATTTTCTCTTCATTTAAGTTACTCTCAACTAAGTTATCTGTTATTTCAACACCATCTCCTACTTCTGATATTGTTTTCTCTACCTTCTCTGATACAATCGACGTTAAAGAAGTAACTGTATTATTTGCGTTTCTCGCATCTTCCGCTCTTGCAGGTATCTTAAATACATGCTTAAATACACGATCTCCTAGGTCTAATCCTGTTGCTATATCGAATCCACCACTTGATATTTGTAATAAATATGTTTCAAATGGTAAATCATCTGTCGGTATTAAGAATTTACCAAATTCATCTGTTGTTGTTGTTGCCAATAATACTCTGTTTGATGATGGGTCTGATGCTTTATAATAATTAATTGTAGAACCACTAATATAACCCTTTACAATACTTCCAGACATTGCTGGAAAACCTTCGGGTTCTGGCTCGGGCTCTGGCTGTGGAGCTTGCTCTGGTTCTGGCTCTGGTTCTGGTTGAAAGAATAATGGTGGTAAATCATCATCATCACCTGTATCTACTCTTTCAGTATTATGAAAATGTCCCTCTGGTTGAGGTTCAGCTTCTGTTCTTGGTAAAGGAACAATTGTAAATAATTTTATTATCTTCTTACATGTATCTATCGGTTTAGGTAAGCAACGTCCATTCTTATTACATTTCATTATTACCTCGCATCTAATATGATTAACAAATTCATTAATATTAGGATGTACAAATGGTCTATTTCGTAAGCTTTGAGTATAATTTGCTGATGTAGCTGCTCCATTTATACCAAATTTTTCGTTTGATAATTTATAAACCACTTCACCACAACCCTTCTTCTTTATCAAACTATCCTTCTGATATGTATTGGTATTAATCATATTTTTACTAGATACTTGATGTAGATTTTCAAAGTTCCAATTTCTACCTTGAAAATAGTTTGAATATGTTTGATGGGTTTTATATTGTATCTCTGTTGTATCCTTACCAGCAGCTTTTCTAGTAAGATGCAATTTATTTGCTTGAGGACAACACGAAGACGACGTTTTCGTCATTAGAAATAATGTTGAACTTACACCATTACAACCATCGCCACTTTTACTTAAATCAGGTTTTACAGTCGCACCTCCTGGTCTATCTAATTCATATATTAATCTACTATTGTTATATGTCTTTTTATTGTTCCTTTCATATCTACCCTTTCTTATATGTTTTATCGGTCTTGCTTTTCCAAATGTCCTTTGTTGAGTATTTTCAGAATCATTCAATTTGGGATATACATTTGTCGCTAAGGTATATGTTGTATTATCAAATTTGTTGTCTCCTCTCCAACCTTCTTGACCCTGTGTTCGATATCTATTACGTGTAAAATTTATTGGAAATGGGAATGACATATTATATCATTATATATTTTTTTTACACATTTATTTTATTGATAAATAATATATAAATAGATACTAATATATATATTATTATGACTATACTAGAAAATGTTTTCTATATTAATCTAGACCATAGAAAAGATAGAAAAGCTAATGTTGAAAAACAACTAGCAGGATTTAATTGGAAATATAATCGCTTTCCTGCTATCAAACATGAAAACGGGAGAATCGGTTGCACATTAAGTCATTTACAACTTTTATACTATGCAAAAAATAATAATTTACCTTATATTGTTATTATTGAAGATGATATTATATTTACAAAACCCAATACATTTATGCTAAGTCTAGATGATTTTATGAAAAAACAGAATAATTATGATGTTCTACTACTAGCAGGTAATGTTGTCCCACCATATAAAGAAATTGGTTCATATGCTATTAAAGTTGGTTTTTGTCAAACAACTACTGGATATATAGTTAAAAATCATTATTACGATAAACTTATTAATAACATTGAAACTGGTATGAATCATTTATTAAAATTTCCAAATATGCATGTTCAATTCGCCATTGATAAATGGTGGACAAAATTACAAAAAGTAGATAATTGGTACTTTATTGTTCCAGCTACAGTTACACAAGCCCAAGACTATAGTGATATTGAACAAAAGGTAGTCAATTATCATGGAGCTATGTTAGATATTCAAAAAAAATGGTTAAACACAAAGGTCGGTTACCATCCACCTACCGTCTTTTCTGTTGACGACAAAGAAGGTGTCTATTATGACGCAAGAGGTATGGGTGATACATACAATATCAATAAAGAAAAAACACAAGTATTAAAAAATCTACTTGACACCAAAGAAAAAAGAAATAATTTCATTAAAAAAGATAAAGAGCGAAAACAAATTTTACTTGATAATTATGAAAGATTATTAGAAAATAATACAACTATTGAAGACATAAATAAAAATCATCTTGACCATGACAAGCAAGACCTAATAGAAACTACATTCGTTATTCCATTCTTCTATGACTTTGAAGAAAGGATAAATAATTTAAATACATTGATAAATTTCATATCCAAACATTTTAATACTACTATATTTATCGCCGAAATGGGACCTATTTCATATAGACACATGTTACAAATTGACTATAACGCTACTATTAAATATTTTTATACCGAATCTGCCGAAACGTTCTCTAGAACTGCTGTTACTAATCACGCATTGAAATTTGTTGAAACATCATGTGTTGTCATTAACGATGTCGATTGTTTCACTTTTCCTGAATCATATATGAAAGCACAACAAATGATATTGTTTGAAAATTTTAAAATATTACACCCTTTCGGAAGTCCTCCAGGTTGCTATAACATGTTACCGAAGTCTGTAGATATGTTTGCTAATAGTAATTATGATTGTAATACAATTATTAAATCAAATTGTAATCATAATCCAGTAGCTGGAGTTGGAGGAATATTGTTTATTCACTACGATACATACAAATTAATTGGGTTCGAAAATAAATGTTTCATATCATATTCACCTGAAGATATGGAAAGAATTAAACGATTCAGAAGGTTAAATTTGAAATCAACTAACAGAATTAATGATATTTATCATAATTCTAATAGTGATTACTTTGTAACACCATTATTTCATATGGAACACCCTAGAACACCAGATAGTACTATTATGCATAAATATTTCCAAAGTAACGAGCTATTAATGTATTGTATTGATCAAATGGATGATGACGATTTTATTGAATATGTATATAATGAATCTAATTCTACATTAAGTTTAAATGACTTTAAGAATATGTTAAGTAAATAATATGGCAACAAAAACTATTTTGGTTACTGGGGGTTGTGGATTTATTGGACATCATTTCATAGAACATTTATGTATAAATACTACTTGGAATATTGTTATTATTGATAAATTATCATACGCAAGTATGGGGTTTGATAGATTAAGAGATACAGGTATTTTTGATAAATATAGCGATAGAGTAAAAGTATTTACTTCTGATTTAATATTACCTATACCAGAAGGACTCGTTAAAGAAATGGGTAATGTTAATTACATTGTACATATGGCAGCTGAAACACATGTTACTACTAGTATTGTAGAACCAAGGCTCTTTATCAGAAATAATATTGATAGCACCGTTAATATGTTAGAATACGCTAGAAATATACCATCATTAGAAAAATTCTTCTATTTTAGCACAGATGAAGTATTTGGACCAGCTCACAACGATACTATGTTTAAAGAATGGGATAGACATAAACCTGGTAATCCATATAGTGCGTCTAAGTCAGCCGCAGAACAAATCTGTATCGCTTATGAAAATACATATAAACTACCTATCATGATTGTTAATGTTATGAATGCTTTCGGTGAAAGACAACACATGGAAAAGTTTATTCCATTATGTATAAATAAAATTACAAATAATGAAACTATTGATATTCATTGTTATCCAGATGGAATTACTCCAGGTACTAGATTCTACATACACGCAAGAAACATCGCAGCAGCAGTTTTATTTCTTATCGATAAAGGTGTTATCGGAGAAAAATATAACATATCAGGCAAAAATGAAATAACAAATCTGGATATTGCTAGACGAATCGCAGCAATTATGGGAAAACCAGGCAATTTTAGATTTACAGCCGATGCTGTTGATAGACCTGGACACGATGTTAGATATGGTCTTGATGGGTCAAAATTAGATGATATGGGATTTAATTATCCTGTCGATTTCGAAGAATCACTCGATAGAACCATTAAATGGACATTATCACATCCTAAATGGCTAGGTAATGATTCTGATAACGACAAACTATCACTATGTAGTTTTGATAGTTATAAAAGTAATGACACCTTGATTTTAAGTGACAGCGATGATGCCGCAGGAAAATTCCTTGACTCTGACGATTCACTACAATCAGACATAGATATTAACGATGAGATGTTAGACAAACACTTTAATTATCAATGTAGCCAGTCTGATAGTTGTCCTACATAATCTTCATCTTTATAAGTATCATTAAGTTTATTCATTTCAATACATTCATTGTATAATTTTTCATAGCTCCTATCTGTTAATATAATTTCCATAAATTATATTAATATTTTTTATTAAATATCTACACAAAACCAACCCTTATCTTCAGGTATATCCTTGGTATCTTTATCTTTATTTGCTGACCCAAACCATTCACTCGGATAAAACACCTTCTTTTCTTCATCTAGATTTAAATACGCAGCCATTAAACTAAAACTGCTATTTGCTATTATATTGTACTTACAATTACTCATTATCATCATTTGTTCGTAATCGACTATATTATGGTCTATTACCTGAAAATTCAGTTCATTAAACTTTTCTTTTAATATATTCATTCTATCTAATATCGTTTTATCATCACACTTCTCGCCAAATATTATTACATCTTTGATACTATTATCCTCATCTAATAATTTATTCAACGCATTTATGTAATAACCTACATTCAATATGTTATGGTGTTCTGGATATGATATATAATCACCTATTCTAAAATGAATACTCACGCTATTCTCTTTATAATCAGGATACTTATTCTTAATTTCGGTTTTCTTTACTCCTATACCCGTCAATCGAAGTATATTATCTAGTTGACCTTTGAAATATTTATGGCTCTGCCAATATCCTTTTAGTATAAAATTATCATTATATGGTATCTTATCGTAATGAAAATTAGGTTCCACGTATGATTTAATGTTTTTTAATTGCCAAGACATGTCTGTAGCAAACTTTTTCAAATTACCCAAAAAGCTATTATAATAAAATGGTCTCCTTTTCTCACATGATACTAGTTTAAATGGTACTTTGTGTTCTAAAAAGTATGCTATACCCGTAAATATTGTAAATAATTGGTTACCCAAGCCACCTACTACTAACACATATATCCCCATTATTACTATTATAACTAATTATTTATATTGTTTGGGCTACTTCTGTTATTACATTTCCAATTACCTTCGCATTTTTCTTTTTACAATGATATTTGTGTTTGTTTAAGCTCTTTGAATTTAATGCCTTGAATGTATTACATATATCACATACTAGTACATTCGTATCCGCATGGGCAAATCTCTCTCTTAAAAATTTGTCTATCGCAGGCATATCCATATCTCGTACTATATCTAATGACTGATTGTAGTTCTCCTTCAGTTTAGATACTAAGTTTTCTCTTTTCACTATGAATTTCTTATACTCATCATTAAACTTTTCCATTATTTCCATCTTTACATTCTCCGAATCTGTTGATACGCTCATTTTTCCTATCGCTAACGCAAAATGATCTATGATATTTACTGCTGTTGTTATCATATCTTTATCATAATTTACATTACATATATATAATAATACTCTACCAGAATCTATATCTATTTGATAGTTCTCTTTATTTGCTATTGTTGAATATTGAGACATGAATATACCATGCTTACCCTTATTCTCTGTATCTGATATGAATTTATTTACTTCAGTTACTGGTACTTTAGTCTTATAATTCTTATTCTCCACCAATATATCATCCTTCTCCTCTCTTTTTATTATTATATCGCACGTATGAGCTTCACCACTTATCTTATCTACTATTGCTGATGGAAATATCTCATCTAATGTTGCTTTTAATTCATTCTCCGACATACGCCCTTTCTGATTTGAATTCTCTTGCCTACCTATATATTCATTAAACTTTGTTGTCAATTCATCATTCTTTACATCTATTCTTACTAATTTATCACCTACTGATGACTGTATTGTACTTGTTATATCATTCTTCATCTTCTCTGTTTGAAGTCCTGACATACTATCTAGCTTCTTACCTATATTATTTGATATCGCATCTACTCCTACCTCAGCACGTAACATATCTCTTAAATTATTTTTACTATCAGTATTCGCATCTTGAATTTGTTGTTTCATTTCACCCTTTAAGCTATCAAATTTATTTAACAATTCTTGTGCCAAATCTATTGGTTTGCTCTTGTCTAAGACACGTTCTAGCATATCTATTACTAATAAATTCATTCCTGTTATATCTATATCTGGATGATTTTTATAAAACTTTATTACTCGTTCATTAGATATTATGATATTATCCATAATTATTTTGATATTTTGATTTTAAATTATTTTACTTTATTAATTAAAATCATTTAGATTTAATATTATTATAATATATTATGTCTTCCAGTGGAGAAATGCCTACTCCTGATAAAGAAGTTAATGACTTGACAGTTCCACCCTCGGTGAATACATTAGAAGAAGAACCCGTCGAAGAAGAAACAATCAAAGAAGAAAAATCAGACACCAAAGAACCAGTCAAAGAAGCAACATCTCTTGAAGCACCAGCTCCTCCAGCTCCTCCAGCTACTCCAGCTACTCCAGCTCCACCAGCTCCACCAGCTATAATTAAAGTCAAAAATGGTTTTGAGTTTATTGAAGTATTGTGTGGAAGAATAAACGAGAAAAATATTGGCACTGAAGATTTTAAAAATAGTCTTCAAACAAACGACTTCCTTTCATATACAAATGATGATGGTACTCAAGCTAAGCTAACGCCTGGTTCAGCTTGGCCAAGAATAGATAATATACACTGGGAACAAAAAACAATCACTGATTCAACAACAACGGGTAAAAAGAAATTTGGTTTTATGGATAGAAGAAAAGCAGCAAGAAATGAAGGTGATGCTGAAAACCCTGGTACAAAATACCGTGACCCATTAGACGCATGTAAAGTAATGCAAGAACAAGCTGAAAAAAAATTAGGTAAAGATAAAACTGACCGCATTAAAAAGGATTTGGAAGAAACATTCAAAAGTTTAGGTTTAGACCCAAAATCATCTCCATTTTTTATTGATGATGCTCTTTTTAAAAAATCTATGACTGGTAAAAATGGTCTTTATGATATAAAAAGCGGTCCTATGATGACCGAATCAGAAGAAAAATCCGCATCAGAATCCGATTCAGATAATGAAGGCGTCACAACTAAACAAAGTGCCGATGATAGAACTTCACAAACAAAACATGAGATTTTAGATGCTTACTTACTTATGAATAATATACCAGAAGCAAATACAGAAGAATTAGATAACGAATTCCAACAATGTATAGGAGAAATGAGAAAACAAGGTGAAACTATGTATGACACTATTCCAGAAGAGAAAAGAACTAATCCAGATGTACAAAAACTAAGAGATTCTTTAGATACTTTACACGTAATAGAAACACATGGAGAATGGACTAAAGATGAAAATAAAACTGGTGATGATGCTAATACAGCATATTATACTGCTATGAATAATTTTCTAAATCAAAATGGTAAATCTAATGTCGGTGCTGCTTTTGGTCAATTTAAATCCAATCCTCCTCTTGACTTCTTTATGGACCTTTTTATATTCGCATGGAGAAAATACAGAGAATATGAAAATGAATGGATTAAAACAGCTACTGCTTGTTTCGGAGAAAAAGCTACCAAGGACACATTCACACAATTTGGAGGAGCACCAGAAGGCTGGGATGACCCTAGAAAAGAAAACAACGGTGTTATTGATCACTACGAAGATGAGGATGATGAATCTTTAAATGCTAGAAGAATACCAGCACGCCCTAATCCATTTGTTGTTGTACCTGCTATTATTGCTATGGTATACTTTTCACTTCAACTTTTTAATACTGTAAATAGAATATATAATTCTTTCGCAGCATTTCATGGAAGAGTTCAATTTTATCAAAATGAACAAGACACAGAGGCTTTATTCGCAGGACCTGATGAAGAAACATGTTACGCTACGCTAAGTTTCTCTATTCTATGGGAATATATCAGAAACTACTTTTGGTCTGGATTTGATATGACCATGAGTGAATTATCAGCTAGAGCCACTAGTCGTTTGGAATTTGCTGCTAGAGCAACTACCGCAGCAGCACAAGCTGCCGCTTCTGACACTTGGACTTTTGGTTCATTATCATTCTTCGCTAACGCCGCATCAGGTACTAGTACACAATATGCTACAACACTTGGTAGAAATCAACTTAATTATGAAGTTGCACAAAGCATGGCGGCATCTTTACTTCAATTTAATAACTGGTCTGCTAGTTTCGATTATACTATTAGAGCTACTACTACTACTCTCGTATTAGGTATGAATGGATTTTTTATGAGTTCATTAGTGTTGCTTAATCAAATTAATCCTTATGCTATTAATTCATATACAGTTAGAGCCGCTATTGCTGCTTTTGGAGCACAATGGGCCACTCCCGCAGGTGTTGTACCATTATTAGCTTATAGTCAGCTGGCCGCACAATTTGGTTTAATGACTAGAGGTACTAGAAATTTTATGTTAGGGCGTGTCGATTTATTTGGATACGATCCAACAGTACAAGAAGAAGATGTTCCTATTGTCCCAAGACCTACTGAAGTTGTAAATGCTATTCGGCACTACACAGGATTTGGTGATGAAGATAGTTATCAACCTATAAACGAATCACGTATGGAAATTACTAACGGAGAAGACCGCAATGATAGTACGAACCCTCAAGATTATCCTAATGGCTTTAACCCATTAGATGCTCTTTTTGCTGCTGTAGATCAAGTGACATCATCAACACCACCCGCAACAGGTGTAGAAAATTTATTAAATGCTGCTGATAATGAAGGTGAATCTGATGGTGAATTATCCGACGTCGATTAAATCATAAATAAAAATAATAAGTTATTCTTTTTATTTATTTAGTCTTGTCAATTGCTGTAGCATTGCGTATATTTCTCTTCACCTTATTCATCTTCTTTTCTGGTTCTTGTCCTGGACTAAGATTTGACAGAACCCTATGAAGATCATCCGCAGCATTAGTTCCTGCTATGGGATATTTCTCTTTTGTCCATGTACCTACTGCCTTATACTGTTCTTTATTAAGTTGTTTAATTGTCTTCTCCATAATGTCATGTTCTTTATCCTTTTTCCAGTCGCCATCTTTAATGTAGGTCACGTCTCTTTTTGCGTCTGAACACTGAATAGGACGCTTATCAACATCTAACTTTTTTAAGTTATCTACAATTAGCTTCGTCATTCCATCTGACCAACCGTTGTTTCCAATATACATTAAATCTTCCATCGTTATTTTGATGCTTTTTGTAAATTCGCCGATATCAATCGCATCCTTACAGTCCTCATTTAAGTATACCTGTAAGTTAAAATGCTGATTAACCACTACGTTATTAACAGTATTGTTATTTATTGTTTGTGCGGGTGGAATACTTTGTATTTTACCTTCTTCTATTTCTTTCTTCTCTTTATCTAATTTTTCTAATGTTAACTTATGTATTACTTCATGTGCTTCTGATAACTCTTTTGCCATCTCTTGTTTTTTTTCAAATTCTTCTTGTTGCTTTTTAAGTATTTTACAACTTCTATATTGATGTCTTTTTACAAGTTTTGTATTATTAAAAACTTTATTACAATACTCACATACAAGTCCTAGCTCTGTTTTTACATTGTTTATATCTACTGTTTTTAAATTATTAACATGTTTTTTACTCTTACAATGAACTCTCATTCTGGCATACAAAGGTGTTTCATAATCACAATAATAACATTTATATAACTTTGCTTCTTCACAATAATCATAATCCATATATACTTATATTATATTACTTTAAATTGCTTTTGCTAAATTAAATAAATTGACATTTTGACATTAAATTATTGATACAAATATTTTTTTTTGTAATATTTATTATAGCATAATGAGTAACGTTAAAATAAAAACCAAAAAATACCATAAAACGCCATAAATAACCATAAATAACCATTTTTTCATTTTTAAAATACTTTTGGTTGATAATACATTATTCAATAAAAAGTATTGTTATTGATTATCTAGTTATATAAATATTATTTTTATAAATTATTGTTTAATAAATGATATCAATACTTTTTTTAACCAAAACATACAAATACTTTTGGACAATTTTATTTTTGGACATTTTTAGTTTTGGACATTTTCAAATTTTTTTTGGTCATTTATGGTGTTTTTTGGTGTTTTTTGGATATAATGTAAATAACATGATATTATCATCTTCATTATATTATGTGCTTTATTAGTTATGGAGTTATATGGTGTGTCAAAAATGTCAATTCGTGTCAAAAAAAAAATGTACATTTTCAAAAAATGTCCGATTTTCAAAAAATGTCCTGTTTTTTTCATGAAATTTGGGCAAAATCGACCCCTCTCTAAAAAAGGTAATTTCTCTAGATAATGGTC
>Ga0181388_1000031_pt1 | contig 38782 bp, 42 predicted proteins | sample 11SPOviralmetaG_FD_130120 | JGI IMG/M metagenome (GOLD analysis project Ga0181388, IMG submission 130120) | Marine viral communities from the oligotrophic San Pedro Time Series (SPOT) site, San Pedro Channel, CA, USA - 11 SPOT_SRF_2010-05-17 | ecosystem: Environmental > Aquatic > Marine > Strait...
AGCTACCGCAACCATGCTAGCAACTCAGCTAGTTATGTTTTTGAAAACGCTAGTGGCAGAACAGGTACTCTATATACACTAAATGATTTTCCAATGTGGCGTGATGGCACTACAAGCAATTCACACAAAGTGTGGACACAAGGAAACGATGGCTCTGGCTCTGGTCTTGATGCTGATACTGTTGATGGGTTTGGTACCTCCACAGGTGAATCAGCCGACACTGTTGTAGTACGAACAAGTAGTGGCTATCTACATGCCCGATACTTCAACGGCACAGGTACATTCGCCATTGCTGGCGCAGCGTCAGGTATGGTTAATTTTACGGGAACTAATGGTTCAGACACATATGGTCGAAGCTATAGTGCTGCTGCTGCGGGACTTCTGATTGGTCAGTCTGGCGGTATGTCTGACATTCGTACTGACCTTGTAGTTCACGGCTCCTACCGCGATCACGGTATGTTTGGTACTTACGATTCCAGCAAGACTGCTCAGATATGGTCGATGGGAACGTCATATCGTAGCCACTCTTCTGGTACTAACTTTGGCAACCTCTACGGACTAGCTTATAAGCACACCAACAATACCACTGGCGGCACAATGGCTGGTGGTCATCAGATGGTTTGGTGTCAGAACGGCACTGGCCATTCGGCAATGGGAACGAACATCTGGACATCAGGCAACGTCACAGCCTATTCAGATATTAGAGTCAAAAAGAATATTGAACGTATTCCTAATGCGCTTGATAAGGTTTGTCAGCTAAACGGCTACACGTTTGAAAGAACAGACGTTAAGTTTGACAATGAGGGTTCTCCCACTGTTCCTGTTAAGCAGACGGGGGTTATTGCTCAAGAAGTATTAAAGGTTCTTCCCGAAGCAGTTATGGGTGATGAGGATGGACACTACTCAGTAGCCTACGGAAACATGGTTGGTCTATTGATAGAGGCAGTTAAGGAACTCAAGGCAGAGATTGACGAGTTGAAAGGAGGTGACTGATGGCTCTACCAACGTCAGGCGCGATTAGTCTTAATCAAATGCACACAGAAGCTGGTGGATCGTCAGGCACAATTGCAACTATAAACGATGCAGATATTCGCGCATTAATCAGTAAAGGCTCTGGAGCAACCATGTCGTTTAACGAGTGGTATGGGGCTTCAAGCTCAATAGACAGCCAAACGATGTATGTAGGCTCATTTGCTCCATTCGCTTACTACACGGGAACTTGGTACGGTGCTATATCCACTTCCACAACAAGCACAGCTACTACATCCTTTGATTATGGAAGTTTGAGTAGTGGTTATTGTGCCTTTAGAAGTGGAAACCCTTACCGAAACTTTTATTTTAGATCACAGGCGGGTAACGGTACTGCCTCTGGTTTCCTTTTGGCTATACAAGGACACGGTACAAATACAGGTTGGACTACATTGGATGCTAATAATCTTGCCGGTTCATCTACTATCTATAGGACAAACTGCACTTATATTAACCAAAGTAACGGTTGGTCATACTGGCAACAAAGCAACATACAGTATCTAAACAACGCTCATGTGGGTGCAATAATAAATTGGGTATTTAACTAATGATTAACTACACAACAGTACAAGAACATGGGACTACGAGAGCCTGTTTTTCAATAGAAGGGACTTATTTTGAAGTGCCTATTGATAATGTCCCACCAGAGCATTTACAGGATTACTTACAGGCTGAAGTTAATACTTTTCAAATGTCCATAATGTCTATTGAAGAAATAGAAGCAATGCATGACGCAGAGGCTGACCAGCCAGAATAACTTAATTTAAAAAGGTGACAACGCTATGACTTTACAAACTACTGGTCAAATCAGTATCAATGATATTGGTGACGAGTTTGAAGTTGCCGCAGCTAATCGCTCCTTGGTGACTCTATCTACCGCAGGAGGGTTTACTGCACCGCACGGCATCAAAGAATTCTACGGATTCAGCGATACCATACCAGTCAGCGGCATCGCATTTACGGGGTTAAATTCTAGCGGAACCACCTTAACCCGACCCTACGACATAAACACTGTGTCTACTTCCGGCAACCCCACGCTAAGGATAAGCTACACAAGGACCGGAACAAGTAGTACAGCCCACACTGTAGGAATCTTTAAGAATGGCACAAATATAAATAACTTTAACAGTGCCACAAACTATACCAACGGGACCGGTACATTTGATGTGTCAGTAGTCAACAACGACCAAATACAAGTGAAAGTTACAAACGCTTCAACCGGCACATACCACCAAGCAACTGTCCAGTGGATAAACCTTGACGATAACAACACGGTCCTAGCGACTGACAGTTTCAGTGTCTTTAAATCTTCGGGGAACACTGGCGGTGGCAGCGGCAACTATGGATGCTTCCCCGCAGGAATGATGGTCACTATGGCTGACGGCTCAGAAAAAGCCATAGAGACTATATCGGAAGGCGATATGGTTTTAGCCTCTGGTATGCAGTCAGCCGAAGTTCTGGATGTTTGGACCATGCCGAAAGAGTCCAGATTGATTTTCAAGATCAACGGCAAGCTCAGGATGACCAAAGATCACCCGATCAAAATCATTGGCCCCACATCATCAACGTGGGCCGCAATGGACCCAACAGCTGCCAACGAAATTCACCCCGAACTGAATGTTCAGCAGTTGGAGATTGGCCAGACACTGGTCGGTCCTGATGGCTACAGGGAAGTGGTAGAAGCAATTCAAACCGAAGTCGAAGACAGTGTAGTTTACAACTTGAACGTGTCAGGCGATGACACCTACTTCGTACAGGGTCTGCTTGTACACAACAAATAAGGAACAGATATGTTGACCGACCAAGAGAAAGACATGTTAGACGCAGCTGCTGCATCCACCGGTGTACTCACCGTAGTCGCGTGGCTGCCGCCTATCGCTTCGCTCTTCACCATAATCTGGCTGGGGCTGCGTATCTGGGAGACAGAGACGATCAAAGATTTAACCAATAGGAGAGACAGAGAGTGAACAGAATCGATATGGAGAGACTCAAGTCTACGCTGGTTCGCCACGAAGGCGAAAAGCTGGAGATGTACAAATGCTCGATGGGTTACCGCACCATTGGTGTGGGCCATAATCTAGACAGCAAGCCCATCAGCGAACGTGTCTCGCGTTTGATGTTAGAAGACGATATTGCAGATGCGGTTGCAGACTGCGAACGCAACATCGGTTTCTTTAGTAATCTGGATGATGCCTGTCAGGAAGCACTGGTGAACCTCTGCTTCAACATGGGGATCGCCAAGCTGATGCAATTCAAAAAAACACTGGCCTACTTAAAAGAGGGACAGCGCGAGAAGGCCGCCAACGAACTTTTAGATTCACGCTACGCATCTCAGGTCGGCTATCGAGCCGTTGAAGTTGCCAGCATGATCAAAGGAGACTAATGATGTTAACTGCACTGATTGGACCGGTAACCGGACTGCTCGATAAATTCATTGAGGACAAAGACCAGAAGAATGCGCTGGCACATGAAATTGCCACCATGGCATCCAAGGCACAGGCCGAAAACAACAAGGCACAGCTTGAAGTAAATAAAGAAGAGGCCAAGCACGAAAGTATTTTTGTCAGCGGCTGGAGGCCAGCAACCGGCTGGTGCTGCGTGAGTGCCATGACCGGTAACTTTATGATCATCCCGTTCACCAACTTTGTGATGGAGTTGATGGAGAAAGACATTGTCATACCACTGATTCCCCTAGACACAATGATGCCCGTTTTGCTTGGGATGCTTGGCTTGGGTGGACTCAGGACCTACGAAAAAACTCGCAAGTAGGGAGAGCCTATCCATTCAGGATACCTACTATGGTTTTAGAAATCGGTGCAGCACTGAGCATGTGTAACACAGCGTTCGGTGTCATCAACAAAGGAATAAAGAGTGGCCATTCGGCCCTCGACCTCGCGGATCGTTTCACGCAGTTTTATAACGGCAAAGATCAGATTGCAGCGGCTGAGGCCGCCAGTAAAGAGAAGCCACTCTTAGGAGTCGGCAGTGTCGAATCTCAGGCATTGCAGATTGTGGCCGCCAAAGCAAAAACGCAAGAGATGGAAAAGCATCTTCGGGAACTGATCATGCTGACCGTGCCTAATGGCGAACGGTTCTATTCGGACATGCTCCGTGAGAGGCGAAACATTCGGCAGCGCATCATCGAAGATGCCAGAAGAAAGGCCGCCCGTAAAAAGCATTTGATCAACGTGTTACTGGTCAGTGCGTTTTGTGGTGCGGTGGTGGTCCTGTACTCTTTCTTAGCGGCTGCCATCATCAACAACTGATGTGCATTTTAATGTACATATAAATGTGTATTAGAGACACAAAGGAGCACGTAACATGTCAGGCAAAGGCAGCAGTCCACGGCCCATTCCCAACAAAGAGCAGTTCGCCAGTAACTGGGATATGGTCTTCGGCAACAAACAAGAGCATAAGAAATGCGGTCGCTGCGGCCAGTATTTTGTCTCTGAAACCGCTCAAAAAGCTCATTCTCACGCCTGTCCACAGGCAAAACCGCAATAAATTTAAAAAAAAATTCACCGATTCAGTCTAAACATCGTCTAAACCCACGGTATCACTGGGCTGGATCGATGTTTTTTTATTTTTGTCCACCCTATAGAAAGTGTTGATTTCTGACGTAAATATCTATATTCTGGCATTCTGCCAGAGCGGCAGGGGGTGGCCCCCCACGGTAGTACAGAAAACAGCCCCTTGGCCTACCACGGTAGACCGACCAAGGAGAAGGACCCTAGGTCACAGATGACCACGAAGGTCCTGCTTTTTGAGGAAAATTAATGCAACGTCCGTTGCTGACCAATGAAGGGATTATGAGTCCACTGCTCTAACCAACTGAGCTACAGGCCCTAAGAATCCCCCAGTTTACATCAACGGACATATTGTTCAACAGATGTTAAAACTGAGGGAAATTTGTATGTCACATATCAAAACTTTTGAAGACCGTATCGAGATGGTCGAAGACATGTTAGCGCAAGGCTTTACCACAAAGTCAGCGAAAAAAGACGCAATGTTTTATTTAAGAAATGCGTTTGATTCAAAGCAGGACGAGCTGGACAATCTGCTAAACGAAAAAGCGTATGGGCTAGACGAGCGCATCGAAGGTCACTTCAAAGTGTCTACTACCCAGCTGCACCACTTCAAGCCAGAGCACATTGCGTTCTATGCGCGACACGAGCCTAACCATCCTGCACTGGATGATCTGCAAGAAGTGCTCGATCTGCGCGATCAAGTTAAGGCCGCAGAGATTGGTATCAAAACTAAGACCGAAGAACAGATGCTTAAAGAGTTAGAGCAGATGGTCGCTGCTGCCGCCAAAGACGATGGCTTCCGCACCAACAACAGTATCGACAATCAGTTCTGGTACTGCGAAAACGAAAACGGCTCTCACTGGTATCGGTGCGATTGGTACTTGAACGGTGACCGTACAGCGTTTTGGAAGTGCAGTGCTGAGGTCGCCACAGACTACCGGTACTGGCAAGCCAAAGGCGAACCAAACATGAAACGCTGGAGCTGGATAGAACGCCAGAGATTCTATAACCCAGCTTAATTCTAAACGCCCCCTTCGGGGGGCAACTGAGGGAAATCATTATGGCTAAATTATTTAAACGTGAGTGTCACAAGTGCGGTGGTTCGGGCTTCCTGCCACATTATGCGGGTATCTATAACGGCCAGTGTTTCAAGTGTAGCGGCAAAGGGTACTTCGCGGTCAAGACTGACCCCGCCATCCTAGATGCGCGTAACGCTAAGGCTGCTGAGAAACGTGCAGCCAAAAAAGAGGCAGAGCGTCAGGCGTACATCAAGCGTAACTTCTGGCGTAAGATCGCCAACGGCATTCGCCACGCTGTGTGGGCAGCAGAGAACGAAGCTGCCAAAGCGGCTGCCGAAGCTATCGTAGACGGCAAGCAAATCATCACTGGCGAAATCATCAGCACCAAGTGGGTTGATGAGGTGTACGCCTACGGCCAGCGTATTCTCAAGATGGTCGTCAAAGATGACCGTGGCTTCAAAGTCTGGGGCACAGTGCCACGCTCCATCAGCGAGGCAAATGACGATGCGCTCAAAGGGCAGCGTGTCACTTTCTCTGCCACTGTCCAAGCGTCTAAAGACGATGACAAGTTTGGCTTTTTCAAACGTCCAACCAAGGCCGCCATCGCGGCCACCAATTGAGGGAAACAAAAGTGCGATTAACTATCAAAAAAGTAAATAAGGCTATTCAAGAAATCGAAGCTGGCTGGGAACTTGTGAAGGGCAACGGCTACTTCTACTGGGTACACGATACTGACATGAGCTACCTCGACATGGAGAGTATCGGTGTGTACCAGCTCAACTTCCTGACACTCGATGAGTGGATAGAAGAGTTCAAAACGCGCAAACCAGCCTTCGGGACGTTGGCTTGGTATGACTACGAAAGATCACTTGAGGAGGGAAAATAATGTTACACGTATTTCAAATCAAAGTTACGCAGCACGAAGCGCACAGCCATGATCCAGCGGTTAAGTTTCGAGTCGCTGCAAAGCAACAGGCACGCAACGATCTCTACTGGAATAACAGAGAAGACTTCAAGTTCGAGCCTTGGTGGCAGAAATGCTTTACCCATGTTGCCAATGTGGACACTGCCTGTCCTGACGAAGCGTTCCACATTATGAACTTGTGGGGCGAAGAGAACGAAGAGAAGGTGACCCGCATCGGGCCGCTGCACTCTTTGTCTGTCGGTGACGTGTTGATCGATGAGCTAACCGGCAATGCACTGCTCTGTGCTCCCAGCGGTTGGACCGCCATCGATTGGGAATGGAATGACTACGATGATTGCGAGTAAGCCGGTAATCGAGATCGAACTCGAACCTATAGAAGTTGCCATTCGCAGAGAGCGGCAGCGGATACAGGACATCGAGTTCGACACTGGGGAAATGCCAAACACTTGGCTAATTGAATTTATGGTCAGCGAACGTGGTCGGGGGATCACTGGCTGGCCCATTAACTTGTGAGGGAAAATAATATGGTTACATTAAAAAAATTCGCGGATGACAATGCTCACCGCATCTGGGAAGGCAAACACTTGACCGACTCAGTTTCTAAAATCACGCGCCTTTCTGGCTTCAGTAATTTCGGCAACAAAGACATCAACACTTTTGAAGCCGATGACATTTACAACTTTCTGGACCAGCTCAAAGATGAAGGGCTGGCCGATGCAACTCTTAATCGCTACACCGCTGCAATCTCATCGCTGTTCAAGTTTGCGGTTGAGAAACGTGTCGTCAAACACGTACCGAAGGTGCGCTGGAAAAAAGCCAAGAGCAGCCGACCCCGTTACTTCACCACGCAGGAAGTCGATGCGCTGGTCGAACACTTCCGCAGCAGTAAGCATCCGTGGATGGCTGACTTCTGTCTGCTGGCTGTAAACACCGGTATGCGTCTAGGCGAAATACTGGCGATCAATAATGATAGCAGCAAGACTTACGGTGAGATATCCAAGTGCTGCAAATTCATCACGTTGCACGACACCAAGAATGGCGAAGAGCGTTTGGTCCCGCTCAATAAGGATGCCCAGCGTGCACTACAAAACCTGAACAACATGCCGCACTACTACCACAGTCATCGTAAGTTCTACGATGCGTGGGCAGCTGCCAAAGATGAACTGGCGCGGCACGATAAGAACTTTGTTTTCCATGTACTCAGACACACTTGTGCTACACGTCTGGCCATGGAGTTCAATGTGGAGCCGATTACCCTAGGTAAAATTCTAGGTCACCGGTCAATGGCGACAACTGCCAAATACGTACATGCCCAGCCCAACAGTATTGCTGCGGTCATGGCTAACCTTGAAAAACGATAGAGGGAAAATCATGCAACAGACATTTAGTGAAATACCCAGCCTGTTAGAGTTCGAGAAAATGTTAGACCGTCACGATTGGACGTATTACATGAGTGACGATTTCAACAAGTACCGTCAGGGCCAAGAGTTCAGTCGGTTTCTTGAAGGCGTGCTTGAGACAGGTGGACCTGAGTACGAAAAAATGTACAGGGCGAAACTTAAATACTACACAACACCACGGGAGGTGCGTAATGGACAGTAATTGGAAAAAGCATTTGGTAAATGAGGCACTGAAACTGGACGGAAAGGCTCAGTGTGAAATCCATAACAATGACGAGCCAGTAGTTTTCGATTACACCCGCATTGTTGACAGTGTGGACGGTGTTATCGATATGTTGGAGCTGGCGATCACGCAGAGTTTGCGCGAAGTTCACCTCTGTCGTCATCTAGACAGAGAAGGTGAAGCAATAAAAGAGTGTCTTAACGAAGGTATCCAGCGCATCGAGAGTCAGTTGGAAACCTTGCGTGGTGTATCGAGACAGGTAGATAACTCTTTGAAACCTGTGCAATAAATTCCCCCTTAGCAATCCGCTAAACTTCGGCCCCCTTTGCGGGGCCTTTTTTATTCACAAATCTTTAACTTTGGGGCGGTAGAAAAATATTTCTGTTTCATTATGATTCAGTTCCAGACGATCATGCTCTGGGGCAGCGGATTATTTTTGTCCACCCTTAGAATATATAACCATGCGTAAATGAGGGCATCAGCATGAATACATCTGGCGATATCGCTACGCAGATACTGCGTGAGCAACGAATGTTTGACCAAGGTAGAGAAAGGTATCTCAACCGACAAGAAGGTAGCCTGAAGCCTTCTACTCAGAACAACCCCCACCGACTTATAACTGATGCTTTACCTAAAGTTGCTGAAGGTTTGACCGCAGCAATCGAAAGTGAGCAGGAGAGCAAAGGTCGAGGCAGAAAGTATGCTTGGTATTACGACATTAAGAATCTAGATGTCGATCTACTGGCTTACATTGGTCTGAATACATGTATGGATAGTGTCTCAGTCAACGGTACTCTCACGTCTACCCTGACCAAGATCGGCAAGCGTGTCGAACTTGAGATATGGGCAGCGGGACTACAAGAGCACGATAAGAAACTTGCGTCACGCATAGAGCAAAAAGTGACCAAGGATCACAACGCAGAAGTCTACCGAATCAAGGCGGCTAAGATCATCGCTAAGAAGGCCGGTTACGATGCGAGTGCTTGGACTGAAGAAAGACGTACTAAGGTAGCAGTACCTATTATGAATGCAGTCTTAGAGCATTCTGGTGTCTTTGAGGTGTGGGAGCAGGAGCGTGCCAAGAGAACAATCAGGCGCGTAGGTTTAACTCTAGAGGCTAGTACACGTCTTGCAGAGATGGACTTCCATTGCAGCTGGCAGGAGCCTATCTTAGCTCCACTAATCGTCCCACCAAAGCCGTGGTCTGCCCATAACACTGGGTGCTATTTGGACCCTGTGACAGCGTCTATGGTCCCTCTGGTCAGAGGTGCTAGTGACGAGCAAGTGGACATCATCAAACACCAGTTTAAGAAAGGTATACCCCTGTACGTTGAAGCAGTAAATGCGATCCAAGCTACTCCCCTGACTGTCAATACTTATGTACTCGATGCAGTTCAGTGGTGCTGGCAAGAATCAAAGTCATTTAAAAAGTTTCCCCGCAGAGAGTCTCTGGAGCACATGAAGAAACCAGAGAATTGGGATGACATGGATCAGTACGAACGTAAAGGATGGAGTCTGGAGGCCAGAGAGGTGCGCGAGAAAAACCGCGAGATCGATGGCAGCAGAGCAACCATGATGCAGGACCTTATGACTGCGTCTGAGCTCGCTACTTTTGAAGAGTTCTACCTAGGCTGGAATTTTGATAAGCGAGGTAGAGCATACCCAGTGAGTCACTTCAGCTATCACCGTGACGACCACATCAAGGCCCTGTTCAATCTGAAGCGTGGCCGCAAGATGGACGAGAGTGCAGTCAACTGGTTAGCAGTTCACGTAGCCAACACTGGTGACTTTGGCAAAATCAGTAAGCAGCCACTGGACAGTCGTATTGCATGGGTAGAAGAAAACTCAGAGAAACTGTATCGAGTCGGGCGCGACATTGTAGGAACTTTTGAATACTGGTCTTCAGCTGACAAGCCGTTCCAGTTTCTGGCAGCGTGCCATGAGCTGGCAAACTATATCGATGACCCTGAGTATGCCTGTGCTTTACCTCCGCAACTGGACGGAACCAACTCTGGTGTACAGCACTACAGTGCCGCATCACTCAACCACAGCGATGGTGTCATGGTGAACCTTGTGCCTAGTGATAAGCCGCAAGATATCTACCAGAGTGTTGCTGATAATGTAGTTTGTAAACTTAATGAATCAAAAGATGAAAAAGCAAAACTGTGGCTGGACTATGGCGTATATCGATCAACGGTAAAGAGAAACACCATGACCTATGGATACTCCAGCGGTAAGTTTGGTTTTGCAGAGCAGTTGTACGAAGACATCATGCGACCACTGCAAGATGACGTGATGCGTAAAACTTTGAAGCAGCACCCTTTTGGAAAGACTGCCAGAGAGCAGAAACAGGCGTGCATGTTCTTAGCGATGTTGAACTACGATGCTGTGCAGTCTGTTATTAATAGTGCTGCCCAAGGCATGGCGTTTTTCCAGAATGTTACTGGTGCTCTGGCACACGAAAATAAAGCAGTGCATTTTGAAACACCGGTCGGCTTCCCGATGATCCAGCAATACCATCAGTGGGATATCAAAAAGATAAAAATCTATTTGTATGATCGGGATGCAAAAGTATTGCACCGGACGCAAATCAGTTTACGCACCAAGCCATCCAAGAAAGTTGATAAGAGAAAAAGTAAAGCAGCCGTGAGTCCGAATGTCATCCATTCGATGGACTCTGCTCATTTACTTGCGACTGTCTTACTGGCAAAAGATAACGGTGTAAGAGACTTCTTTATGATCCACGACAGTTTCGGAACGATACCGGCAGACACGGACGCGATGTATCAATCGGTACGCATGACCTTCATAGACATCTACAAGGATTGGTGTCTTTACGAAAGTTTCTGGAAACAGGCAACGAGTAGATTGTCGTACAGCGGCCTTAAACGGTTAGAGAAAAAGATACCGGATAAAGGCAAACTCGACATCGACAAAGTCATGGAGAGCGAATATTGTTTTAGCTAATTGGAGTCCCCATGGAAAATATGAAGCATTACCAACTGCGACACATTCCTATCCGACAGCTCAACAACAAGAGGCTGCACGCCTTAACCGAAAAGCAAATTAAAGATGCAATCAACCAGAACAAGGTCCCTGTGACGCTGCAACAGATGCTGATCAGGGAACTGGTCTGGCGATCAATTTAATTTGTCCACCCTTAGAATATAGCAACAAGGTAAAAAACCATGCACCCCCGTGAACGAGTGCTGGGACTCGCTTCCTTACTTTACAAACAAGGTAAGCCATACCCTGCACGCCTTATTCTTGAAGCAAGAAGATTGGGAATAAAACTCCCGAAACCTAAATCCCTAAACGAAAACAAGGAGACAACAAATGGCTCAAGCCAATCGAGTTAAATTCACCAGCACAAAAGGCCGCGCACAGTACCCATGGCTCAACAAGCCAGACACTGCGTTCGGTGCTGAACCCAAGTACAAAACCAACCTCATTGTCGAGGACGGTGCTGCACTTGAACAGGCATGTCGTGATCTGGCAGCAGCTGAGTTCGGACCCAAAGCTGACAAAGCTAGAATGCCGTTCGATGCCGATCCAGACACCGGTGAAACTATTTTCAAAGCCAAGAGCAAGTACGCGCCATCTTTTTTTGATGCTACAGGCAATCCGATATCTGGAAAGCAAATACCATCAATCTGGGGCGGCAGTGTGATTCGAGTCGGTGGATTTATTTCGCCTTACTCAGTATCAGGCAGCGTAGGAGTTTCTCTTCAGCTGACGCGAGTCCAAGTTATCGAGCCAGTATCTTCTGGTGGTGATGGCGATGGATTTGAAGCGGTAGAAGGTGGATTCATAGCGGCTGAAGTAACTGAGGAGCAACTCAATGAAGAGCAAGTACTGGCAACGGAGACGGAATCAGCCGACCGTTTCTAAGAGCGGCAACCGGTTAAAGGAGATCGGTATTCGCCACGGTTTTAGAAGTGGACTAGAAGACAAGATAGCCAAGCAGATTACAGACGCTGGGTTAGAGTGCTGCTACGAAACTGACAAGATCGAATACACGGTTCCTGAGCGCAATGCTAAATACACACCGGATTTTAAGCTGCCTAAAAAGGGCGGCTTTTTTTATGTCGAGACTAAGGGCATCTGGGATACAGCAGACAGGCAAAAACATTTGCTGATCAAAGAGCAACACCCTGACATCGACATACGGTTCGTGTTTAGCAATTGCAACACCAAACTCTACAAAGGATCGAAGACAACGTATGCAGCCTACTGTGAAAAGTACGGTTTTATGTACGCTTGTAAAACGATCCCTGATGAGTGGCTGGCTGAATAGTCAGTTAAGGAGAGCGGGGCAGTCATCTTTTTAGACGGGGGTGGCTGCCCTTTTTTATTTGTTATGAGGGAAGCGCAATGTTAGAGAAGCATCATAAGCAAGGCGAAAGTAATTTCGTAAGGCACACCAATTGTGTGCATTGCGGCAGCAAAGATAACTGCGCGGAGTATGACGATGGTCACACGTTTTGTTTCGGCTGCCAGACATATACCAGCGGTGATGGTGAAATCAAGAAAGATCAAGAAATCAAAACACCCAGCCGCACTGAGAAGAATTTAATCTATGGCGATATTACTGCACTGAGTAAGCGGGAGATTTCGGAAGCAACGTGCAGAAAATTCGGATACGAAGTCGGAGAGTACCAAGGCCGACCGGTCCAGATAGCAAACTACCGTAACGACCACGGTGAAATAGTCGCACAGAAAATACGTGACGCTAATAAGAACTTTACGATCTTAGGTGACGCAAAAGAGATGGGCCTGTTCGGTCAGCATCTTTGGACCACCGGCAAGAAACTTATTGTCTGCGAAGGTGAGATCGATTGCCTGAGTGTCAGTCAGGTGCAGAAGAATAAGTACCCAGTTGTGTCTTTACCCAACGGAGCACAGTCATCCAAGAAAGCCCTGATGAGAGCATGGGATTGGCTGGACGGTTTTGCTGAGATCATCCTGATGTTTGACCAAGATGAGGCTGGCCAGAAAGCCGCTTTAGAATGTGCCGAAGCATTGCCTGTCGGCAAGGTGAAGATCGCCAAGCTGGCATACAAGGATGCAAATGAGGCACTACAGAAAGGCGCAGAGTCAGAGATCATCGATGCAATCTGGAGAGCCAAAGATTGGCGGCCAGACGGCATTGTCAGCAGTAGCGATCTACTAGAAGAAATGCTGGCTGATGATGATGAGTCGAGCACTGTCAGTTACCCCTACCCGAAACTTAATGAGATAACCAAGGGTATCCGACCAGCGACTCTGGTAACAATCTGTGCCGGTAGCGGTGTCGGTAAGTCAACTCTGGTTTCAGAGATTGCCTACCACCTCCACACCAACGAACAAAAGATCGGCATGTTGATGCTCGAAGAATCCGAACTGAGAACGATGCGAGGAATCTGTGGGCTGCACTTAAATAAAAACATAGTTCAAGATGCCAGCTGTGCAACTAAAGACGAAGTAAGAGCAGCACACAATGAACTCTTTCGAGAGCATGACGTGCAATTGTTCAAACACTTCGGCAGCACCTCTCTTGAGATAATCTGTAACCGCATCCAATACATGGTGAAAGCCATGGGCTGCACCCACATTATTCTTGATCATATTTCTATTGTGGTCAGTGGCCTTACCGGTGGAGTTACAGATGAGAGGCGATTGATCGACCACTGTATGACGGTCCTTCGGCAGCTGGTTCAAGAACTCAACATCACTTTGTTTCTGGTGAGTCATCTGACTCGACCGCAAGGTGTAGGACATGAGGCTGGCGGTAAAGTCTCACTGTCTCAACTACGAGGCTCACACAGTCTCGCTCAACTCAGCGACCAATGTATCGGGATGCAAGTGAACCCCGATGATCCTAGTGACGATACCCGTGACCTAGTTGTTTTAAAGAACAGGTTCACTGGTCAAGTCGGCTGGGCTGGTCGCCTTAAATACCATCGGGATACGGGTAGGCTGATCGATGCCAACTTCGATGATGTCCCTTTCTAAATCGATAACAAAAGGAAAGCACAATGACTAAATTAGAAAAAGACTTTATGGAGTTCCATAGCGAGAACCCCCACGTTTATGAATTGTTCAAGCGTTACACCAAAGCAGCACTGAGTACCGGCAGAACGTCCTACTCAGCTAAAGCTATCTTCGAGAGAATCCGCTGGCACACCGACATCGAAACTAATGAGTCGCTGGGATTCAAACTTAACAACAATCACTGTCCCTACTACACCAGAATGTTCGCTGCACAGTTCCCAAACCAAGCGAATTTCTTCAGGACCAGAGTGCTGGCAACTGAGCGAGTAGGGAGCCAGCAACATGCGTTTAATATTTGATATTGAAACCAACGGCCTTCTAGACACCCTGAGTAAAATCCATTGTATCGGCATTTTTAATGCGTCTGAGACAGATAGGCGTGTCGATGCTAACAAGGTATACCACGGACCAGAAGGCATTAGAGAGGCTCTCAAGCTGCTCAGTGAGGCTGACGAGATCATCGGCCACAACATCATTAACTTCGATATCCCTGCTATCAAAAAGGTAGTGCCGGATTGGGACACAAAAGCCCGTTTAACGGACACAATTGTGCTCTCACGGCTTGTACATGCTGACCTGATGAATGAGGACGCTACCTCAGTGTCGCTGCCAGATGGCTTCCAGAAGCGTCTATGGGGCAGCCACTCATTGAAAGCATGGGGCCTGAGAATGGGAACGATGAAAGGCGACTATGATGGCGGCTGGGATTCCTGTAGTCAGGAGATGCTCGACTATTGTAAGCAGGATGTCTCTGTCACTTATAAGCTGTACAAGAAGCTGATGGCTGATGCCAAAGACTTCAGTTATGAGAGTATCGAGCTAGAGCATAAGATGGCGGCTATCTGCGATGAGATTGGCAACAACGGCTGGACCTTTGATGTCGATGCTGCCAATGAACTCTATGCTGAACTGGCGAAAAAACGCATCGAGCTAGAGAAGGAACTGGCGGCACTCTTCGAGCCGTGGGAAATACATGAGCAGTTCATTCCTAAACGCGACAACAAAACCTTGGGTTACAAAAAGGGTGAGCCGTTCACTAAAGTAAAAGTGATCGAGTTCAATCCAAACAGTCGTGCTCACATTGCCAAGTGTCTGAAAGATAAGTACGGGTGGAAACCAAAAGACTACACCCCGTCAGGACAGGCAAAAATCGATGAGACTATCCTGATCAAGCTACCGTACCCTGAAGCTAAAAAGCTGGCAGAGTTTTTCTTGATACAAAAGAGAATCGCCATGCTGGCTGAAGGTAGTCAGGGCTGGCTAAAAGTTTGTGATAAGGATGGCCGCATCAGGCATTCAATTATTGCTCAGGGAACTGTGTCTGGCCGCGCAAGTCACCGGTCACCAAACCTTGGTCAGGTCCCGTCAACCAGAGCAGTCTATGGTAAGCAGTGCCGTGATTTATTTACTGTGCCGAAAGGCTGGGTGCTGCTGGGCAGTGACCTCAGTGGTCTGGAGTTACGATGCCTCGCGCACTTCCTCGATGACGGTGGTGTCTATGCCAAGCAGATACTCGAAGGCGACATCCACACCTATAACCAAAAGGCTGCCGGTCTACCTACACGCGCATCGGCAAAGACTTTCATCTACAGCGTGATGTATGGCGGTGGTGATGGTCTAGTAGGAGCACAAGTTGGCGGTGGTGCGAAGGAAGGCAGAAAACTCAAGAGAGACTTTATGCAATCCATTCCTGCATTTAAGAATCTACTGAGCGAACTGAAGCGTGCCTACGATGGCAGAGGCTACCTAAAAGGTATCGATGGTCGGAAGCTGTTTGTCCGATCAGATCACAGATGCCTGAGTCAGCTGCTGCAATCCGCTGGTGCGATTGTATGCAAAAAGTGGGTTGCTCTAATCCATGACGAAATAAAAAACCAAAACTTACAGGCAGAGATTCTGGGCTGGATACATGACGAAGTTCAGATTGCATGTCGCAACGAAGAGGTAGCAAAGCATGTCGGTGATATCACTGGAAGAATGGCGCAAGAAGCAGGAGCTTATTTCAGGTTCCAAATCCCAATCGAGTCAGAGTACAACGTGGGAAGAACTTGGAGTGACACCCACTGAGAGTTCTGACGGTCCTTTTGATGAGAACTTAGAGCAGATGATCGCATTCTGGATAGTACTCGATAAAGCGCACAGAGAGCCGTTTAAAGTCAAAAGCAACTTTGCCAGACAGGCAGCATGGCACATCGGTGTCTGCGCTTGTAAAGGCATGTTGACGCTTGAGGTGGCTGAAGACATGTTCACTAACCATTGGCAAATCACCCTCGATGGGATTGATTTTAAGGAGAGTTTAGATGAGAGCATTAGCGAACTTAGCGGTGGATAAAACCACGTTACTGATTGACGGTGACCTGTACCTGTACCAAGCATGTGCAGCTGCCGAAGAAGAGGTGGATTGGGGTGACGATGTATGGTCACTGTCTACTGATCTGAAGGTAGCTAAGAAGATATTCACCAACCGTATCAAAGAGTTCTGCGAGAAGTTGCAGTCCGAAGAGATACTGGTCTGCTTTACCACTGGTGAGAACTTCAGGAAAAAAGTATTGCCCAGCTACAAGGGCAACCGTAAGACAACACGCAAACCTGTCGGATACAAAGAGATGGTGCGCTGGGCTTACGAGACTTTCCCCTGCTGCGATCAAGACACACTAGAGGCCGATGACATCATGGGTATCCTACAGTCAGCGAAAACGGCTCCTACGTGCATTGTGAGTGACGACAAAGATATGAAGACAATTGCCGGAAAATTGTATCGGCCTATGTCTGATGAGCTGCTCCAGATCAAGGATCAAGATGCAGACCATTGGTTCCTGACTCAGTGTCTGGTCGGGGATGCCACTGACGGTTACTCAGGCTGCCCTCGTATCGGTCCCAAGACGGCAGAGAAAGTCTTAGGCAATTATCCAAGCTGGGAGCAAGTGGCCCAGCAGTACATCAAAGCAGGATTAACCAGAGAGGATGCACTGGTCCAATCGCGCTGCGCTCGAATACTGAGAGCAACTGATTGGGATGCAGAGAACTCTAAAGTGAAACTATGGGAGCCAGTAATATGATTATTGAGAGAACTAGTGAACTGTCTGGTGTAACTCGCACCATGGAAATTGATGTCTGTGAACAGCAGATCAAAGAGTGGGCCGAAGGCAAACTGATACAGGATGCCATGCCCAACCTTACCCCTACTGAACGTGAGTTCATTATGACGGGTACTACTGACGAAGAGTGGGAGACATTGTCCGATGATATTAACTAACCGTGACCTAAAGCAGCTCACCCCTCGACTCTTCTTAGAACCAAAGGCAGGGTACGCCCTACCTCATGTTTGCGAAGAGGAAGACAAGTGGCAGAAGTTCTGCCAGTGCAAAACCACTGTGATACGTAGGAAGGCCATCGGTACTGACGGCTCCTACATCAAACCATGTTCTAAATGCGGGAGGAAAATCAAAGATGAAAAGTATCAATGAAGCAACGCCCAGAGAGTGGGACCAAGCGACTAAGAACCAAACACCTGATAACAAAGGTGCATGGTCCCGTCTAAGAAGAGAACACCCAGCCATCGAGAAGTACGAGTCGGCTGCCATCGAAGAGTCAGAGAAGATCGACATGGTCAACTCACCCGACCACTACACCCATGGCAACATTGAGTGTATCGATGCCATCGAAGAATCGATGACACCGGAAGCGTTCAGAGGTTACTGCAAAGGTGCTGCTATCAAATATCTTTGGAGATACGAGAGGAAAGGAAAGCCCTTAGAGGACCTCCAGAAGTGTCAGTGGTATCTTCAGAAGCTGATCTCAAGTCATCGATAGCGATCAATACCATCAGACAGATTGAAAGGAATAAAACCATGTTCATTGTGTTGCTGTGCCTACATTAGTGAGTGGAAGCGTATTTTACTTACACATAGGTATGGCGACCAATGACCCTTAGTCATATCGTCTATGCCAATCCCAACACACCCCTCCAGATGTTGGATGATGAGGAAAACCCGCAGCATCCAGTGTCGGTCACATCGAGGCAACCTTAGATTGCCTACGAGTCTCCCCACCACCACGGACCAAACTACCACCCAACCAAACACTATGCAAAACCAGCACCACAATGTGTCAAAAGACATAAGATTATTTTTGTCCACCCTTCAGAGATAACACAGGTGTGGATACACCACGCGCCACATGAATCTCACTGGTCATCGTATGCAATGACCCACGACTATAGTTTCCCCCTCAGTAGGCTCTTGATGACTCTGGTAACCTCCCTCAACCAGACTTTGATAGAGCCTACGTTTTAACACTGGACCCATTGATACCATTGACACTCTGGTCGGCCTTAGAATGCAATCTATGGTCTTCTATGGTGGTCTATGGTGGTCTTGTGAATGCTTGGGTGGTCTTGGGTTATGTCCCGATTTCCACACAAAATATCGACCCTCAGACCAATAATTTTCAGTTGATGGCCAAATGTCTAATGTCTGGCCATCGATCACGTAAAAGGTCATCGGATATCTGATCCGTTGACGCAACGAATGCAGTAGCTGTGCGCTATCCAGCGCAACCATCAGAAACTCAGGGACTCCTGCTGCCCAAAACGACCCCCAATGGTCTAATGGCAATGTCACTTCACAAAATCCGTTAAACCCCGCCATTGTTGTTGTTGTTGTCTGACCTTTGTTAAAAGAGTCCCAAGTTTCCACCAAGGATAACCCCATGCCAATTGAACCCAATGTGTCATATATAGCCGACCTGAATGTCACCAATCCACCCGCTACAGACCCCCTGAGCCAAGTGGACGAACATTTGCGTCTTATCAAAACCGCAGTTAAACAGTCGTTCCCTAATATCTCTGGAGCAGTCACAGCGACCCAATCAGTTCTTAATGGTCTTGATGGAAGGGTGTCTGCACTAGAAGGTGCTGATTCTGCGGCCATAGCAAACAACAGTGGCACACCATCGTTTGCCAGCGGTATTACTGCGGGTGAAATTAGAAACTTAATAGGTTTAGGTTCAGCACAACATGCCATCTTTGGTGAGGTACAAGGCTCCAAGGTACATATAGGTGCTTGGGAACTCACAGAGTCAGCTGGCTCTCTGTACTTCAAGTATGGCAACAGCAACGTCAACAAAGTACGCATAGATTCCAATGGCAACATCCGAACAGTAGGTGATGTAATAGCAGCGACGAGTGTTTAACTTATGGGACAAATACTACCTTTACGACAACTATCGAACGTAGGTGTAGTTACAGACCAAAGCCCCAGCAGCTTACCTCCAACAGCATTCACTAGAGCCAAGAACGTCCGGTTTGATGAAGGTGGTGTTGTCCGTGGACCAGTGTTTCGCAGAGTAAAAGATATTACGAATGCACCTAGGCACGTCTTCGGAATCGAAGCTGCCAGCGGATATAACACTGTGCTACTTGTGTCAGATGCCTTCCAGCTTCAAGAGTACTCCAACGGGACCCTGACCAGCGTAAACGGCAGTATCGCCACAATACCGGCAGCAGACGTTGCGTATACCGGTACATCATTGGCCGATGTCATCTATGTGAATCGTCCAGACCATGTGCCTGTCTACCGCACAGCCGGTGGTTCCAACTTTGCGAATCTGCCGAACTGGGACTCTACTTGGAGAGCAGAGTCTCTGCGTGGCTACGGTGACTTTTTGATTGCACTGAACATGACTGAGGGCAGTACTGACTACTCTAGTCGCGTGCGATTCTCGAACCTTGTATTGTCTGGCCAAGTGCCTGACTCATGGGATGCAGCTGACACCACAAAGTCGGCTGGTTTTATCGATTTAGTCGATCTCAAGACCCCCATCATCGATGGCCTACCTCTAGGCAAAAACTTTATTATCTATAGTGCCGATCAAGTCTATCTAATGGAATTTGTAGGCGGCACTTTCATTATGAACACCAGAAAGCTGTTCAGTGATGTCGGAATCCTGAACCAGAACTGTGTCGTTGAAGTAGAGAATCAGCACTTCGTATTCTCAGAGAGTGACATCTATGTCCACAACGGCAGCTCACGGCAATCTCTGGTAGATGAAAAAATTAGGAACTATATTTTTAACGGCATGGATACCGCTGCCTACAAAAAGTTCTTTGTGCAGCATAACCCTGACCTCAATGAAATCTATTTCTGCTATAAGTCGGGTGACGATATGGCAGTGTTTACTGATGGCGAACGATGCAACCGTGCAGCGGTGTATAACTACCGTAACAGCACGTGGTCTTTTGTCGATATGCCTAATGTATCGTCTGGCACTATCGCCAACGTGCAGTCCACAGCAACCTACGCTACCACTACACTGACATTCGATACTGCCGGTGGCAGCTTCCAGTCTCAGGCCAGTGGTTTTGACTATCACACACTGTTTGTTGGTGACAATGTTAATGACATAGCCAACAAGGGCCTATACGGCTTAGATAATGCAGATACAGGAACTCTGTCGTTCCCGATGGACACCGGTGCAACTAAGCCAGCGTTCCTAGAGCGTGTCGGTATCGATCTCGATGAGATGGCACAGCTATCTGGGTACAAAGTAATCCAGAGACTGTACCCCCAGATATCCACCCCCAGCTCAGACAGTAACTTCAATTTTTCTATGGGCGGTGCGAACCTATTGTCGGACGCGCCTACCTACGAATCCACAGTAACTTTCGATTCGGCTACAGACCACAAAATAGATTCGCGTGCGTCTGGCAGATACCTGTCTTATAAACTGGAAGTACCGGTAGCAAAAGACTTCAGTTTCACTGGCTTCGATCTGGAGGTCACCGTAACGGGGAGAAGATAAATGCCTATCAACAGAAATACTGATCTCATCCTCAACCGGTATAGCCGTGGCAGTGTACCCAGTGACAGTGATGAGTTATCAGCCTATCTGTCTGAAGAACTTCAGCGTCTTGAAACTATTATTAGAGACATGACTGATGCGTCTATTCAGGCGGTAGATAACCCACCACCGGCCCCTAGAAAGGGAATGGTGCGTTTCAATATTTTGCCATGGAATCCACTCAGCAACGGTTCACAACAACTGGTCGTTTACAACGGCACAGCATGGGTGGCCGTTTAATTAACTTTGGAGAAAGACAATGGTATGGGGTGCAATAGCAGGAGCCGTAATTGGCGGTCTGGCAAGTAAAAGTGCAGCTAAGAAATCTGCCGCAGCTCAAGACAGAGCAACTGAAGCAAGTTTGGAATCATTTCGATTCTCTAAACCGTACATCGCTGACAGCTACAACGTAGGAAAAGCAGCCAGAAACGATATGCTCAATACAGGTGTATACGGTGGACCTACTTTGGCAGGGCCTAATCCCTTTGAAACAGGGGGTAATATGATGGTTGGCGAGTACGGGAGAGCCATGATGCCGGTAAACTTTGGCATGGCTAATACCGGTGCTCAGTTTGCGAATAACTACGATGTTCTGATGGGGCAGACTCAGCAGGACCGAATGGGTGCAGCCCAGCAGTATGCTATGGACAACTCAGCACCTCTGGTTAACGCTGCCATGCGCGATGACTTGCGTAACCTACAAGAGAATACCCTCACTGGTATAAACATGGGTGCATCTGCCAGCGGCAACATGAACTCATCAAGGGCGGGTATCGCTGATGCAGTTGCTAATCGTGCCTATGGTGATCGCAGAGCCGATGTCACTGCCGGTATTCAAGATCAACTGATGCAGCGGAACCTAGCACAGCAGAACGCTCAGTTCGCACAAGCTATGGACGCTAATAGGGGCCTTGCGGGTGCGTATGAAGCAGGTATGAAAGGTATCGGTGCGTCTGCTGATTATATGACCGGTGCAGGGGCCAACTTACGTGGATTCCAACAGCAGAGATTCGATGACCGTAAACGTAGATTTGATGAGGCGCGAGATTTTGATCTGAATACTGCCATCAAGTACCAGCAGGGCATATTAGGCCAAGCCGACTATGACTCTCCGAAAGTCGATGCGAACCTTTACAACCCATCTATGAGTGCGTTTGGCGGTGCTATGCAAGGTTTCGGTTTCGGTCAGAAACTAGAATCAGCCTTCAAAGATAAGGATTAATAACCATGAATTTTATGCCAATCCCATATCAATACATGCACCAGAAGTACAAAACAGCGCAGGACGTTCCTGCTCTGCAAATGCGTCAAGGTCCAATGATGAATTATGGTCAGGACATGATGAATGGCTACGGTGTGCCAGCACTTTCTGCTGACGGACAGCAAAATAATGTCATGCAGCTGACTCCACGGCCACCTATGTTAATGGTAAACCAAGACCCCAACATGGTTGATCCTGCGCTCACTAACAACCCAGCAGCAGACCCAAATGCACCAGTAACTCCAGCTCCAGCTTCAGCTAACCCTGCACTGTTGAACAACGGTGAGAATGACCCTGACGATAATGCCCGTAATAACACAGCGACAGGCAAGCAGACGTTCATGGAGAGAATGCGTTCTAGATTAAACGCAATGGAGTCTCCAGAAGGCGGCAATATACCCATGTCTGAAAAGCTGATACGTATGGGCGGTGCTATGAATGCCAGTGCTCATCTTGGCGGTAATGCCCAGTTGGGTGCTATGGGCCAAGAGTACGGTGCTATCCAGAACGAACAGAGAGCACAGGAAAACTTCCTGAGTGAACAGGCATCCAACCGTTTAGCCGCATATCAGGAAAGTATCCAAGAGCAGCAAGACTCTCTGAACTCTATTACTGACCAAGAAAATAAGATGCAGGATGCACTGGATAAGTTTGATCAGTTCGGCAACTCCGTGACAGGGGCCTATGACGGAACTATGGGCAGCTGGCTAGACAGTGCTGGATTTGGTAACGCTGAAAAAGCAGCCTTTAGATTAGATTTGAAAGCCATTGTCGTTGATAACACTTTGTTGCGAACAGCCAACACCAAAGGTGCTATCTCTGATAAAGAAATGGCTCTATTCCAGTCTCCAATGCCGAGTATGTATCAGTCAGAAGAGGTTTGGAAAAGCTGGTTGAAAGCGAGAAAAGAGAATCTGGCTGTAATTAAGAAGCGTCTACAAAACGGAATCACAGTAGCGTCTGGCTCAATGGGATTCACTAATCAATACGATGCGTCAAAACAGTCCAACGCTGGCGGTAAAGGTGGTACTACTGGAGGTACTCCAGCTGCTACAACTACAGCAGCTTCAGGAGCAACTTCTAACACCAGCGCATTCAGCCAAGAAGAGTTGGACGAAATCGGTAAGAACCTATAAACACAAGGTAAAAGTATGACTGCACAGGCCCAGTACACTCCCGACCAGATTAAGCAAGCCGCAAGGAATGCTTACGCGAATAAGGACTACGCAGGTGCTCAAAGGCTCGATGCACTGTACCAAAAGTCTTTGACGATGCAGCCGCAGCAGCAGACTAGACCGGAAGTACCTGAGAGTGAGCGCGACAATGCGTTCCAGTATGGTATTGACCAGATGCAGTCTCTGACTGGTTCAGCAGTTGAAGGTATCGGTAAATTTGTCGGCAGCGAAGGAATGCAGAAGTACGGACAAAAAGTACAGGCCAAGAATGCAGAAGACATGGCCAAAGGCGGCTACCAGTTTAAGTATGATTCTTACAGAGATGCTTTTGAAAAAGACGGTCTTGCCGGTGCTCTGTCACACTCTGGATCAGCAGTCGCTGCGGGATTGCCGACTACCGGTGCAACTCTTGTGGGCGGTGCTGCTACTTATGGTGCTGCTGTATTAAGTGCTCCTGCGTGGGTAGTTGCTGGTCTTGGCGGTCTTACCACTGCTACTGGTGTTGGTCTTGGTATAGGTGAAAACGTACAAGAGCAAAAGGAAAAGCTGGGCGGTGACTTCGATGAAAACGTAGCACTTGGTGTCGGTGCGGTTGTGGGTTTATTGGACCGAATAGGTGTCGGCAAAGTATTCAAAACTAAAGAACTAAAGAACATGAGTCCCCAGCAAATTGCTGATCGACTTAATAGCCAAGGAATGGGCGATAAGGCCAAAGAGTTTCTAAAGGGCATGGGTGTCGAGGCACTCACTGAAGCGACTCAGGAAGGCGTGCAGATGGCTGCAACGGCTGCCCAAGGCGGTCAGTACACAGGACAAGAAGTTGGTGATCGTTTAGTCGATGCAGGGATAACAGGCGGTCTGACTGCTGGCACTATCAAAGGAACCACTGGTGCAGTTACCGGTGCAGCCAACATGGTCGGTGGCAATAAACCGGACTTAGATACTCCAGAAGGCCAAGCTAAAGCAAGTTTTGCACAGCGTCTTCGAGATAAAGCAGAAGCCAACGACTATGATTTAAAAATAGTTGATAGGTCATCCACTGATGGCGCGAGAGCAGCCGTAGATTCTGTACACAAAGATATGGCTGGCGATTTGAAGCAGCTGTTCAAAGACTTGAAAGAGCGATTGGCTGTTACTGATAGAGATTCTATCGAAGAAGTGGCCGACAAAGTAATGGCACAAGTAGGCTACGAAAAAGCCAGAAACAAAACAAAAAACAAAGTAGACCAAGAGAATTTTGATGCCATCGAGAAGTTGGTTGGCGATACTCAGGAAGGCCAAAGAATATTAGGTTTACTTCGAGAAATGAATGAGATGACCGACATCCACAACAGTGGATACAAGGGCGGTGTCTCAGCCATCACTGACCAGTTTGGTCTTTACGGTATAGGTGGCGAAGCTGGTTACGACCAAGGTCGTGCAACAGCAGAATATGTACTGCGACCAATGACATCAATGGTCACTGGTGTAAGTACCGGTGGTGCATCTACCGCTGCCCAGCTGGGTGTAGTAGGCACTGGTCGAGCTATCGATAAAGTTACTGGTAGACGCAGTAAGGTGCAGCGTTACGTTGATCAGAATGCAGATCAGACAGGTTTACCTCCCGCAGCAGGACCCAGCCTGAGAGAATTAAGAAGGCAAGAAATACTGGCTGCCGAAGAGAAGGAAGAGCAGGATAAGATCGCTCGTCAGGAAATGAACCAAGAAGCATTCGATTCTGGATTGCCCCCAACAGATACTTCACCGCAAGGTAAATTGCAGTCGATACTTGGTGTAGACCAAAACACATTGGTCAGCCTTTTAGAATCAATCGTTCAGAATAGAACACGCAACCCATTAATAATAACTGCTGCCAATGACGCATTAACCAGTATGCAGACAGGCGGTAGAGTAGAAAACCTTACTGGTCTAGTTCGCGTTCTAAAAGATATGGTCAATCCTGATCCTGATTTCTGGATAGAGCGTCACCAGCAGTTACAGGGCGCAGCCAATGCTCAAAAGTCGCAGCGCGAGATTAACTATGAGCGTGGCGTAAACGCCAACCGTGTCTTTGTAGATAAGTTGATGGACCAGTTGAACGGAGACACCAGCGTACAACCTTTAGATAAAGCAAAAATACTTGCTGCTCTAGACAATCTAAAAGGTAACTTGGGATCAGACCCAATTGGTAATCTCAATGCCACGGTACGCCAGCTGGCAGAAGCCGGTGTCGATCAAGAATCATTACAGAATTTCTTTATACCCTATGTCGAGCGAGTGGTTGCCCAGCAGGAAGCCGCAACCCAGAAAAGACAACTAGATGCAGAAGACGATCTACAAGTACAAGAATCTCAAGCTGCACTGGATGACTCGCGTGAAGTACAACTAGACTTTGAGACTGTAGAACAGCGTAAGCAACGTGCAGAAGAGCAAGGTTTTGATACAAGCACTGTTTATTATCACGGTACGTATGCAGATATAAATGATCGGCAAGCATACGACAGTTTTGAAAATCCAAATAAAATGGGCGGCTTAAATAGAGTTGGTACATGGCTCGATACAAGCCCAGAAAATTACTCATACCTAGACGGTAGAGCAAACGATACTGTTTACCCTGTCTACATAAGGAAAGGAAAAGCGTGGAACATAGAAGCGCGTGTTGCAGACAGTAGCGACCCTTTCAACCAGCTAGAAAAACAAATAGCTGACGATATGGATATGGACGCAGAGCCATGGATACAGCCAACCTCTGAAAACAACGCAAAAATCGATGAGTGGGCCGATAAATTAAAAGGTATGGGATACACCCACATAAACTTAATTGATACAAAAATTGATGAAATGCTTACAGACGGCAAACCTAGAACCTTTACAATTGTTTTGGACCCATCAAATATACGCTCAGTAAACGCTCAGTTTGACCCTGCAAAAACAGACTCTGCGAACCTGTCTGACTCTCGAAACGTCACTATTGACATTAATGAAGTATCGCAGCCAGCTAATCCTGACTCTGGAAAAACACAAAGAGGTAACACTCTAGAAACTGCCAGAAAGTCACTCGCGTATCTAAACTCTAGAAATCCAGACGGTGACAAAACTTTAGATTTCGGTGCAGGGTACGGAACCAATGCTGAATCACTGGGAATAGAGCAGACATACGAGCCATTCGCTGATGGCTGGCAGCCTACTTACAACGATCCCAACGCAATACCCAGCAATACATTCGACAAGATAATCAGCACCAACGTGATGAATGTAATACGTCCTGCAGAACGGGCAGAATCTATCTACACATTAGGCAGAGCACTAAAAGTTGGCGGTGAAGCTGTGATACAAGTGCGGGATAACAACGATGTCAGCAGCCTATCAAAAAGCAAAAAAGCTGTGGCTCAGAGTGAGCCATCTTCGTTTGTTACTGGCGAAAACACATACCAAAAAGGTTTCACTCCAGATGAATTATTGGCTGAAGTTCAAGATGTTCTTGGTCCAAACTTTACTGTAGAAAAGATACCAGCTGCTCTTAAAATCAACGGAACAAAAGTTCTAGTTAAAAAAGTTGCAGATACTCAGCAGCAGTTTGATAACTCAGCGCAGCCAGATGCCATCAGTTTAGACTTAGGCGACATGGGTTCAAATCCGATGAGGGTTTCCCCCAGTTACCCACAGGGCAAAAAAATACAGTTAGACCCACTGACACAGAACCTACAGATAGGGTTGGAATCAATAAAAGCCAATCCAGAAATTGTTGGCAAACATGCAGTTGCTCTCAGACAATACATGCCGCTCGATGACACTTCCAGTAGTGATCTTGATTTCCTAGAACAAGCAATTGAGTTTGTGAAAGGTAACCTACTTTCACTATATGATTCTGTCAGCCCAGAGTACCGTGAGCGTGCGAAGCTATGGTATGTCGGTGCGAATAAATTAGCGCAGCAAGCTGCGGAACAATACAACTTACCACTAGAGTCGGTTGCTGGTGTTTTTGCAGCACTGTCCCCGCAACAAGACTGGTATGTGAACTACGACATCGGTATGCGTGCCATAGATATCTACTTTAACCAACAAGACACTGTGTTTGATGAAACTCTGCACAAGAACTTCAGGACGTGGATAAACAGGAAGCATAAATCAGGTAAGGACAAAGGTAAGTTTGAGAGAGATACCAAGGCCAGAAAAAACTTTAATGCTAATGCTGACGAAATGCTTGGGAAACCTTTCAAGGACCTCACAAGGATTCAACAAGCCTACTACGTTCGGTTTTTTGATGAAGCTAATTTTGAAGAGCGTGGACACAAAGTTATTACACCAGAAGGTGGTTTCTCAGGATGGGCCTCTAAGCAGGACGGAAACAAAATAACCAAGAAGTGGAACTCTTTCCCACCGATTGAAAAAGCATTGGAAATGCTACAAGACCCATCTAAAGAAAACCTACATGTGCAGCTGGGCAACATGCACAAAGTAAGAAGTTTCTACAACAATATCTTGGACCCCTTTGCTGCCGAAGGCGATGTGACAATCGATACTCATGCAGTTGCAGCGGGACTTTTGCGTCCACTGGCTGGCTCTCACAAAGAAGTGAAAGATAACTTCGGCTCTGCTGGCTCCAGTAAAGTAGCGGGAGTTTTTGGATCATACGGTGTATATGCGGAAGCATACCGAAGAGCGGCAGCGGAAGCTGGTGTATTGCCACGAGAAATGCAGTCGATCACTTGGGAAGCCGTTCGTGGCCTGTTCCCCAAAACAGCGAAAGGCAAAAAGCAGCAAGCAAAATTTAAAACCATCTGGAGTGATTACAAAAATGGTAAAATATCACTCAGTGAAGCAAGAGGAAAAGTTTATGAAACAGCAGGGAATATTAGACCAGCCCAGTGGGAAAACGACAGACGGAACTTTGGATTCAATCCTTCGCCACGGCCAGAAACCAACGCAAGCATTGTACCTCGCCTTAGCGCATCCAGAGGGGATGGACGCAGAAGCGGAAGCGATGCTACCGGAGTTCTTCCACAGCCTACCCAAGAAGTAAACCAAGGCCCGATCCTCGAAGATCAGCAGGAGATCGACTATACGGACATAATGAAGTTCGTAAAGCCTACTCCTAAGCAGATCAAAGATAACCTTCCAGAAGCCGAAGCTATTGTTGATGGTGTCGTAAACATCGGTAAGAAAGGCACACGCTTTGAAAACGGTGTCAGCACCATAGAAGATATGCTTAAAATTGCCGACCTGATGGACATCACTGTCCACATGTATGACGATGCCGAAACTTACTATAAAGAAAGTGACGACATTCAGAAAAACACATCTGGCCGCCACTCAGACACAGGACCACAAACCAGTGAAATATGGGTTCAAGGCCCTGAGATACAAGGCGAACTTGAAGCACTCACATCATTGGTCCATGAGTCAATGCACAGTGCAGAAAAACGTCCCCCACCAGAATCTGAAGAATTAATCGCTTCAAATATTACCGGTGCATCACCATCTCTCCTAAGAGCACAGTACTCACATAGAGGTGCGGGTGAAGGCAGTGCTTCATTCAGGGCTGGCAGCTTACGACAGAAACTTGGCGAAGTGGTCTTTGCAGCTCAAGAATATAAAAATAAAAATAGTGGCTTATCAGCGGCAGGGTATGGCGACAAGCTAGTCCATGGAAATGTCTATGACGGCAGAGAATTAAATATCACTTATAAACAAGCTGCAAAAATAAAAAGAGAGATCGAGAAGTTACAGGTCATGGAGGTTTCTCTACCCAACCGACCTGAACTTGGCTCTACGACTCTGAGAACAACAGAAGACCGAATGTTGATGAAGACAATCAAGCGGTCTTTTGAACAGTTCGGTAACGGTGACCCAGACAACATAACTGAGAACGATATATCTACCTACAGAGAAATGTTTGGTAAGCAGATAAAATCAGCGTTACGTCCATACAGGCGTTACACCAGAGAAGATGCTGAGTTCGCTGTGGACCCACTCATCCTTTACTTTATCGATCCTAAGACAATGAAAAAGGTCGCACCGGAGACTGCTAAGTTTATCCGTGATCACTTTAATCCAACAAAAATACCTTTGAAGTTTCACGCTCACCCAATGGTGGCCATCATGGCAATACTTTTGGCCGGTTACCAAGGTGACGAAGATGAGGAAATGGAGCAAGGTGTATTGTCCCCACAACCTGCACTGTTGAGTGTATAGGAGCAACCATGCAAGAGAGAGCAACTAATGTGGTAGCCATGCTTCCACAAATTGAAATGGTAAAAAGCAGTAAGCTACTGACCAATGAACAGAAAGCTATTTTACTGAGTGAAATGACAACCAGCCTACCACCAGAAATGTTGTGCAGCGGGTTTTCATCTACAAGAAAAATAGTCGAAGAAATTATTCTTAGAGAGGTAGCCAATGTCCAGCCCAAGAAAGCCGCGAAAAAAGCACCAGCCAAAACCGAAGAAAAAGACAGCCCCAAAGAAGAACTACTTCGCGGAGCTGGCAAAGACACCGGAAGGTCGAGCACTAAGAAAAGAGTGGTCAAATAAACCAAGAAAAAACGCTGGTAGGCCAAAAGGCGTGCCCGATGGGCACACTGCTGAAACCATTAAACCTATACGTGAGAAAGCAAAAAAAGACGCTAAGAAGGTGGTCAAAATTATGTCAGAAAAATTCAACATAGAAGATCAGTACCAAAAGGAAGCATTGGAAACCGCAGTCGAGGTAATGCGTCTGGACGGTCAAGCAAGAGAGCGACTAGCAGCTGCACGTTTAGTTTTGGATTTCACGAAGAGTAAGCCAGCCAGTAAGTCCGATGTGTCTATACACAAGGCCGAAGATTTCTTGGCATCTTTACTGAACGAGGATGAGCAAAACGATGAACAAGCAGCTGAAGGAAGTACGGAAGAAACTACTGACTAATTACGAGTTCTACTCAAAGTCAGCACTAAAAATACGTACCAAAGCAGGAGAAATTGCCCCGCTGGAGCTCAACCCCGCACAGAAGATATTGAACAAAGCGGTCGAGGACCAGATGGCTACTGAAGGAAAAGTAAGAGTCATTATTTTGAAAGCAAGGCAGCAAGGTTTGTCTACTTACACAGGTGGTTATCTTTACTATTCAGTGTCTCAACGCCCAGCACAAAAAGGTATGGTCATTACGCATCATGCAGACTCGACCCGTGCTCTGTTTGATATGACCAAAAGATTCCACGAACATTGCCCACATATCTTGAAGCCGCACACTAAATACAGTTCAAGACGGGAGATGAATTTTGACGTTCTCGATTCTAGTTTTGTGGTTGCAACTGCGGGTGGAGAGAGCATTGGACGTGGTGAAACACTTACTCATGTCCACGCTTCAGAACTCGCGTTCTGGCAGAAGAGTACTGCTCTGGACAATTGGAATGGACTCACACAGGCAGTTCCTAATACAAAAGGTACGGCTATTTTTGTTGAGTCTACCGCCAATGGTGTCAACGGCATATTCTATGACCTATGGCGTGGTGCGGTTGATGGCACTAATGGCTACGTTCCTGTTTTTATTCCTTGGTTCACTGATCCTGATTACCGTGAATCAGTTACAGATAATTTTGAGAGAACACCTGAAGAAGAAGAGTTAGCTGAGAACTTTGAACTGGACAATGAGCAGCTTATGTTCAGGCGTAAAAAGATTGCTCAGAATGGTATCGACTTATTCAGGCAAGAGTATCCCAGCGAACCGGACGAAGCGTTTTTAACTACCGGTCGCCCAGTGTTCAATCCAGACCAATTGGTGAAGCTGCTTGAGGATACAAGAGATTTAGAATCTCGAATGGCATTAGAAAATAGTGAGTGGAATCCGAATCACCGTGGCGAACTTTTTACATGGCGGCCCCATGTCGAAGGTGAGCAATATTACATCGGAGCTGACTGCTCTATGGGTGTCCGTGGCGGTGACTATTCGGTTGCTCAGGTGCTGGATTCTAAGAAAAGACAAGTGGCCTGTTTCCGCGCACATGTGCATCCAGACTACTTCGCTGAGGTCCTATACAACTTAGGCATGTACTACAACGAAGCCTTGATATGCGTTGAGAATAACTCTCACGGCATTCTTACTTGTACACGTCTGGGCAAGGACATGACTTATCCAAATTTCTACACTGAAATACAGCACGACAAAGTAACGGACAGAGAGACTGTAAAATTAGGTTTCTCTACTACAGCAAAAACTAAACCTTTGGTAATAGATCAACTTCGAGCCGACATGCGTGACGGTGAGCTGGAGTTGAACGACAAAGTGACGATACGGGAGATGTTGACTTATATCGTAACTGAGTCAGGAGCTATGCAAGCAGAAAGCGGTTGTTTCGATGACTGCGTAATGTCGCTGGCACTGGCTAATTATGTCCACCAAGGAGCATGGGAACCTATTAAGGTTGACGATTCCTTCTATATTGAGATGGTATGAAAATGGCAAAAAAAGACTACAAAAAGTTGTCCGACAACAACATCGTGACAATGGTTGATAATTGCGCGGGGCTATCTGTTGGATACGCAGACTCAGAGTTAAGTTCTGAGCGTGAAAAAGTAATGGAGTACTACAACGGAAATCTACCGAAGCCAGCTCACGATGGTAACTCTAAGTATATTTCTATGGACGTATACGACTCAGTCGAGAGCATGAAAGCGCAGCTGCTCGAAACTTTCGGGACTAGAAATAAAACTGTACGTTTTGCTCCACAAAATGCAGACGATGTAGAGAAAGCCAAGCTGTGTTCAGAGTACGCAGATTTTGTTGTCCACCGCCAAAATAACATCGGAGAAATCTACAACAGCATTATCCACGATGGCCTGATGAGCCGTAACGGTGTCGCCAAAGTATTCTGGGAAGAAAGCAATCACGTTGATTACGAAGACTTTGAGGATGTCACTGAGAGTGAACTGGATTTCCTACTGGCTCAAGACAATGTAGAACTGATCGACAGCACTGCCGATGATCTTGGTCTGGTATCAGGGACCATAGGTGTCAGCAGCGACACCTCTCAAGTTGTTATTGAGCCACTTGCACCTGAAGAATTTCTGATTGAGGCACAGGCCAAAAGTCTAGACTCTGTGAACTTCTGTGCTCACCGTTCTAAAAAGACAATGTCTGAGCTGCGTGACGAAGGATACTCAGAAAAGCTGCTGCAAAAAATTGGTGAGCATTCTGACGTTGAGTTAGAGACAGACCCAGAAATATTAAGCCGTTTTCAATCTGTAGGCACTAGAGACTTGGGCGGTAAAAACTACCAAGACCAAGTCCGTAATGTAATGGTTATGGAAGCCTACATCATGCTCGATGTTGAGGGATCGGGAATCGCGGAACTATACAAAGTCATCAAAGCTGGCAATGTTCTTCTCCATAAAGAACTCGCGCCCAGAAGACCCTTCATAGACTTTTGTCCCGTCCCGATCCCTCACAGTTTTTATGGTCAGAACTACGGGCTAAAAGTAGTACCTACACAAAATGCACGTAGCGTATTGACACGTTCGATTCTGGACCACGCAGTGACCACCAACAACCCACGTTACGCAGTGATGAAAGGTGGCCTGAGCAATCCTAAAGAACTGACCGATAATCGTATCGGTGGAATCGTCAACACCACTAGGCCCGATGCAATCTCACCGATGATGCAACCGCCCCTTAACCCTTTCACATTCCAGACAATCCAAATGCTGGACGAAGACAAAGAGGATACAACCGGTGTTTCTCGCATTTCTCAGGGCTTGAACAAGGATGCTGTAAGTAAGCAAAATTCAGCAGCCATGGTCGAGCAGCTGGCGACTATGTCACAGGTCCGACAAAAAGTTATCGCCAGAAACTTTGCCGAACAGTTTGTCAAACCTCTGTATCAAATGGTCTACCAGCTGGTCTGCGAGAATGAGAAAGAGGAGCGCATGATCGAACTGTCAGGCGCGTACTATCCTTGTAACCCATCTGAGTGGCGAGAGAAGCGTGATGTCGTAGTAGAAATTAATTTAGGCTACGGTCAACAGGAACAAGAGTCACAGAAGTACATGATGATGCACGCTATGTTCTCTCAGGACCCAACCCTTGCGAAAATGTACCGACCAGAAAATCAGTACGAAGTGATGACACGCGCACTAGAATCTGCCGGTATTAAGGATGTCGGTGCTGTATTGACCAACCCAGCTGATCTGCCTGAAGAGCAGCCAGACCCAGCACAAGAAATGCAAATGCAAATGATGCAAAAGCAGCTTGAGCTGCAAGAGCGTCAAACTGCAATTGGTGAAATGAAAGCTCAAGTCAGTGCTGAAATTGACAGGATGAAACTGGAGCTGGAACAGGCCAAGGTAGAAAATTCACACGCTATACAATCAGACAACTTAGAACTCAAAGAGGCACAGCTCGAACACAAGAAAGCTATCGATGAGGCTGAGTTGATATTGGCACAGCGTGCGGATGAAATAACCGCCATTGCAAGTCCGAATGGCTAAACCCTAAGTCTTTTAAGGAGAGACTGATGACCGAAGACGAACAGCTAATTATTGCTGGCGATAATGCTGAGGCTCTTTTAGAGAATCCAGCATTTGATTCAGCGTTTCAATCACTGGTAGAAAATTGTTTCCGAACATTCTCAATGTCTGAATCAAAAGATACAGAACTTCGTGAAGCTGCCTACTATCAATACCAAGCCATCACGGGAATTATCAATACTCTAAGACAGAATGTTGATGTCCGTGATCAAATTAAATCTAGAAATTTGGAAGAGGAATAGACCATGTCAATAGATAACGTCACCGCAAATTCCGATACTCCACTGGCATCAGTTGATGATGCTGCTGAAGCCATCCTTGGACAATGGGAAGACGCTGAAGAAAATCAGCTATCTGAAGATAGTCAAGAGGCGACAGAGGATTCTACTGACGAGACTGAAGTAGAAGAATCTGATGATATCGAAGATGAAGAAACCGAAGAGTCTGATGAGGAAAATGAGGACCCTGAAGAAGAGGACGAATCAGAAACCGAAGATGAAACCGAAGAGTCTGATGACGAAGAGACTGAAGAAGAAATTGAAGTCGATTTGGACGATGACACAATGGTTGAAATAACGGTGGACGGTGAAGCCAAACAGGCATCCATCAAGGACCTTAAACGTCTTTACGGGCAGGAAGCATCTTTAACTCGAAAGTCTCAAGAAGCTGCATCACAACGAAAGTTGGCCGATGAGCAATTGCAAAAAGCCGATGCGTCATTACAGGCAATGCTTGGTCGCGCTCAGGAACGGTATAAGCCGTATGCTGAGGTCGATATGCTAGTGGCAAGTAGGCAGATGGATGCTGATTCATTCTCTGCATTACGAGCCGAAGCCAAACAAGCTGAAGAGGACTTAAAGTTCTTATCCGAAGAGGCCGATCAGTTTTATTCTTATGTTCAAAGCAAGCAAAGCGATCAACGCCAAGCTGAAGCTAAAGAGTGTATTAAAGTTCTGCAACAGGAATTACCTGAGTGGAATAACTCTCTTTATAACGACATAAGAACTTATGCTGTATCACAGGGGCTAGAAGAAAGTGAAGTCAATCAATACACCGATCCGAATGTGATCATGTTGCTTAACAAAGCTAGAATGTTTGACCAAACTAAGAAGGTAGCCACTGTGAAAAAAGCCAAAGCGAGTAAGAAAGTTCTGCGCTCTAAAAAAGCCCCACCCACGAAAGCTGACAAGAAAATCGCCAAGAATAAAAAGGTGATGGACAAACTCAGATCGAATGGGAATGACCTCGATAACATTGCAGATGCGATTATGGCTGGCTGGGAATCGTGATGCTCTATTTTCATTTTCCATTTTTTAAAAAGGTAAAAAACTATGTCTACATTAGTAAGCTACGCAACCGTGGGCTTGGCTGAGGACGTTTCCAGCACGATAGCGTCCATCGCTCCCACCTCAGTCCCGTTCACTTCTTCTATCAAAACTGAAAAAGTAAGCGCACGTTCATTTTCTTGGTTAGAAGATACCATCAGAAGTGCGGGTGTGAATGCACTCGTTGAAGGTGCAGACGCATCAACTACAGCCATTGGTCAGCCTACTGAGCGTTCAAACAACACTCAAATCATCGGTGAAGCATTTAAAGTTGCTGCAACCGTTGATGCTGTTCAGACTCACGGTAGGGCGAAGGAAACTGCATACGCTCTGGCCAAGACCCTGAAGGCCCTCAAGCTCGATCAAGAAAGAGCATACGTGGGTGTCGATCAGGCTGCTGTTGGCGGTGGTGCATCTACAGCTCGTAAGATGGCATCTGCTTCACAGATGATCTCAACTACTGTTGATGCTGGAGCAAACGCAACTGACGCATTGACCGAAGCGAAAGTTTTGGACTTGCACCAGACTTGCTACACCAACGGTTCTGATCCTTCAATCCTTATGGTTAAGCCAGCCGACAGTTCAATCATTGCCGGTTTTGCTACTGCTGCAAATCGCCAACGTGATTTCGGCAGCGACAAAACGCTGACAAACGCGATTGAGGTACTGGTGACTCCCTTCGGAACTCTGCGTTGCCAGATAAATCGGAACCTTTTAAGCACGCATGCGTTCATGTATGACCCAGCGATGTTTAAGCAGTGTGTACTCCGTAACTACACTCGAACTTTGCTTGCTAAGAATGGCGATGCCGACACTCATTTTGTTGTTGGTGAAGTCAGCCTGAAGCACTCAAACTTCAGTGATAGTGGAATGATTACTGGTCTTTCTTGATCGGTAAGTAACTAGTCGCGGCCAGAGTTGCTGTTCTCAGGTTTCCGCTCTCCTTACTGGGGGCGGTAACTCTGGCTGCACTTTTTTATTTAAGGAGCAAAAATGTCTACAGATAATCTCCATGATGTCCAGACAAGGTTGGTGCAGGACAACGATGATCAAAACATGACTCTTCAAACTGCACAGCATATTTCAAAAAGTTTTCTTGATTCCATACGCGAACAAAAATACGACAGTATGGGACACAGCGAAGGCGAGTATATGTCGGTAGCGAGAGTACCGGCTGCGGTCCACGAACAATGGTTGCGTGAAGGTTTCGACATGATGGTCGAGCCAGCCCATGCAATTGTTGCGAGACTCAAGCAGCAAAACCTCGATGCGTTTTTAACTACGAAGAAACAGGTGTGACTATGGCTACTCCAAGAAGAGGTAAAGCAAAAGTCAAAGTAACTTCGACAGGTAAAAAAGTTTCATACGGCCAAGCTGGTAAAGCAAAAGATGGTGGCCCCCGTGTTAGAGCCGGTACATCAAAAGGTGATAGCTACTGTGCCCGATCAATGGGAATAAAAAAGAGTCTGCCAAAGTCTAAGCAGAATGATCCTAATACACCCAACAACCTTTCTAGAAAACGCTGGAAGTGTTCGGGTACAAAGTCGAGGAAATAGTGATGAGCCTTTATAAGAACATTGCAAAAAAACGAGCGCGAATAAAAGCTGGCAGCAATGAGAAAATGCGTAAGCCGAACTCGAAAGGTGCTCCAACGAACAAAGCATTCAAACAAGCCGCTAAGACAGCGAAAAAGAGGAAGTAACAAATGAATCTAGGAAGTATCCGTACCCACTTCAAAGCACTGCTTAACCGCAGTGACATCACTGATGCACTTGCAGATACTTTCTTAGATCAAGGTACTGTAAGAATCCAGCGTCAGCTGAGAATACCTTCGATGGAAAAACAGACCAATTACAATCTATCGAGTGCCACTTCCACGATACTGTTGCCTAATGATTTCTTGGAATCTATTTCTCTTTATTATGATGGCCACCAACTGAATCGAGTGCCGCAACGCGAAATACTCGAAAGACAAAAAGCTGGTGAGCAAGGTCAGCCACATTATTTCTCGCGTGTCGGTGGTAGTTTACTGCTGAGTCCAGTTCCAGCTACCGGAACGATCACTCTGGATTATTACGCTAATTTCCCAGCGATGACTCAGGACAGTGACGAAAACATACTGGCACAGGTTGCCAGCGATTTAATTATTTATTCTGCCCTGACTTATGCAGCAGATTACTTTATCGATGAGAGGCTAGAACTCTTTGAAGTTAAGTATCAGGCGTTTCTAGCCGAAGTCCAGCAACAAGCAGATGACGCTGAACTGTCTGGGACCATGCAAGTCGTGCAACCAGCGTATCAACTTTAATTAGGAGTCAGAATGGCCAACTCATCTTTTTACTCTAGTACCGGTCCCGCTGTTGAAGACGTTACTGCTATCGAAGGCTATGTAAGCGATGCTGAGTCATCTAAGAATGCAGCAGCTGCCAGCGAAACTGCTGCCGCTACTTCAGCCACCAACAGTTTTCAATCGGCCACTGCATCGCAAGCTGCTCAGGCAGCAGCAGAAGCTGCAAGAGATGCCAGCGTAGTTGCAAAGAATGCTGCGGCCACATCTGCTTCAACTGCTTCTGCTGTATCTGCTTCAACGGTAACTCAAGCAAATATTGCATCGACTAAAGCTGGCGATTCACTTACAAGTGCAAACAATGCCGCTACCTCAGAGACAAACGCATCCAACAGTGCTGACTCAGCAGCCACCGCACAGACTGCCGCAGAAGCTGCAAGAGATGCAGCACTAGCAGCCTTTGATTCATTTGATGATAGGTATCTTGGCCCTCTAGCTAGTGACCCTACTACCGATAACGATGGTGATGCTCTGGCTGCTGGGATGCTGTACTTCAACACTACCACTGATGACATGAAAGTGTACGAAGGGTCTGTGTGGGTTAATGCTTATGGAAATCTTACCGATGCTTTAGCAAAAGCAAATAACCTGTCTGACCTGCCCAACGCAGCTACCGCAAGAACTAACTTAGGCTTAGGTACAGCAGCAACTACAGCTGCCAGTGATTACGCTACTGCGTCACAAGCTGACCAGACTGTCGCACTAACAGGGGCGGGTGCTACTAGCATCTCTGGCACATACCCTAACTTCACGATCACAAGCACCGACACAAACACGGACACAGATACTACCTATACCGCAGGTTCTGGTCTGTCTCTAACAGGCACTGAGTTTGCTAACACAGCCCCAGATCAAACTGTCGCTTTGACAGGTGCAGGTGCTACCAGCATCTCAGGAACCTATCCGAACTTTACAATTACTAGTACCGATAATAATACTGACACGACCTACACCGCTGGCACTGGCATTACGCTGACAGGCACAGAGTTCAGCCTGACAGATACTAATGATAAGTTAAATCTTACTGGCGGTACGATAACTAGTGGTGGGAACATCGGCCTTAAAGTAAGCCACGATGACTTCCAAGAAGGTATTATTAGCTACCGCAACCATGCTAGCAACTCAGCTAGTTATGTTTTTGAAAACGCTAGTGGCAGAACAGGTACTCTATATACACTAAATGATTTTCCAATGTG
>Ga0181388_1000032_pt1 | contig 37160 bp, 38 predicted proteins | sample 11SPOviralmetaG_FD_130120 | JGI IMG/M metagenome (GOLD analysis project Ga0181388, IMG submission 130120) | Marine viral communities from the oligotrophic San Pedro Time Series (SPOT) site, San Pedro Channel, CA, USA - 11 SPOT_SRF_2010-05-17 | ecosystem: Environmental > Aquatic > Marine > Strait...
ATATGCACTGGCGCACAATACTAGCGGCATCGTGGCGCGTGGCGGCGCGTGACAAAACAAAAAGCCAGCGTGACAGCCAAAAATCGACCCCCCACCCCCCCAAACCACGCGACCTGTCCGTATAATATGCTTTCCTGCGTACAGCGTAGGGGATTATTAAGTATTAACTTATGTTAACTGGTTGAACAAAGGTTAATTATGATGTAGTGTGTGGGTATAATTTGCTTATGGAGTTTAAATGGGTAACAAAGCATGGAAACAACGAGAGCGTGATGTTGCAAAATTTTTCGGGGGGGAGCGTACACCGCTGTCGGGTGGGAATGGCAAGGTTACACGGGCTGACGTTATACATGATGACCTGTTTATAGAGTGCAAATTACGAGTTAAGCATAGCGCGGTTACATTGTGGGATGACACAGCGAAGATTGCAAAGACCGAAGGCAAAATTCCTGTAATCGCGTTGTGCGAAAAAAACAGGGGTGGGTTTTGGGTTATGGTTCACTCTAGCGATTTAGAGAAAATAAAATGAACGCATTAGCTAGGGCAGTAGAGATAGCCAAAGAATTAGAACACCGCAAAGCTACAAATCGAATGGCTGAATACAAGCCGTATGATTATCAAAAAAAATTCCATAATACTATTGCACAACAAAGATTGCTTATGGCTGGTAACCGTATTGGCAAATCGTTTTCTGGCGCAATGGAAATGGCATATCACCTTACTGGCTTGTATCCTGAATGGTGGGAAGGCAAAAGATTTGTTCGCCCTATACGGGCTTGGGCTGGTGGAGCGTCAAACGAAACTACCCGTGATATTTGCCAAAAAGAATTAGTCGGACAACCTGATGACCCGTCTGCTAGAGGTACAGGTTCTATACCATTAAAACTTATTGGCGAAACAGTGCGTAAAGCTGGTGTGCCTAATGCAATGAACAGTCTTGTCATTAAGCATGTTACAGGCGGGTGGTCACGCCTAGCATTTAAAGCCTACGAAATGGGTAAAGAAAAATGGATGGGTGAAACAGTTGACGTTGTTTGGCTAGATGAAGAACCACCGTCTTCAATATATACACAATCGCTAACCCGTACTGCCGATAAAGGCGGTATTGTTTATATGACGTTTACGCCTGAAAGCGGAATGACAGAAACCGTAGCACAATTTGTAAACAACTTACGCAAAGGGCAAGCACTAATACAAGCGGGGTGGGATGATGCCCCCCATATGACAAAAGAAGTGCGTGAGCAAATTTTATCGGCGTTACCGCCGCATGAAAGAAAGATGCGTGAACGTGGGATACCACAATTAGGTTCAGGCTTAGTGTTCCCCTTGGCAGAAGAAAACATTGTATGTGAGCCTTTTGAAATACCTACCTATTGGCCTAGAATAGTAGGTCTTGATTTTGGCTGGAATCACCCAACAGCGGCAACATGGGCGGCATGGGATAGAGATACAGACACGGCTTACATTTATGATACTTATGCAATGGCGCAAGAAAGCGTTCCAATACATGCGTCTACTATTAAAGCTAAAGGTTTATGGATACCTTGCATATGGCCTATGGATGGCAGGCAAGCAGATAAAGGGTCAGGTAAATCGCTTACAGAGCAATACAGAATTGAAGGCGTGAACATGACACGCGAACATTTTAGCAACCCAGCCCCCCAAGGTCAAAAAGAAGGAACGGGCGGTATTAGCGTTGAGGCTGGCATACAGGACATGCTGACAAGGTTTCAAACGAATAGATTGAAAATTTTTGCAAATCAGAGTAAGCTGTTAGAAGAAATGAGAATGTATCATAGAAAGGACGGTAAAATTGTTCCTATCAACGATGATGTAATATCAGCCATGCGGTATGCTATTCTATCATTAAGAAAAGCTAGGGTCAAAAATTACCAACCTACTCAATTACGTTCTGATAGTGAGTTTAATGTCTTTTAAAGGAAGGAGCAATTATGGGTGGTGTAAGTAAAGTATTCACTAAAGTTTTGAAAGCTACTGGCATAGTCAAAGCACCAAAAGTGGCGGCGGCAATAGTGCCGCAACAAATCGCACAAACCGCAAAAAAACAAAAAAGTGCATCATTAGGTGGCACTAAATCTTCATACGGCGGTTCAACAATTATGGGTAGCGCAAGTGGAGATGAAAGCGAAGCAAATGTATCGTCAACAGTTTTAGGCGGCACTGCTACAAAAGGTAAAAAGAAAAAATCAACGGCAAGCACAGGTTATTCTAAACCTAATGCAAACGCATAGGTGATGAATGATTGTAACTGTTTCAGATGATGCATTTAAAGAAAAGGCTTACAATTGGTTAAAGCCAAAAGCGCATTTAGGTGAATATTCAGATGATTTTAGTTACGTTGCTTTTTGTGAAGATGGTAAAATTTTAGGAGTTTTATTATTTTCTGATTACGATGGTCACAATATAATGGTTCATCTTGCTCTTGATGACCCAAGATGTTGCCAACGTAGGTATATAAAATTAATGTTTGATTATTGTTTTAATCAGGCAAAAGTTAATCGCATGACTGCGCTTTGCATTAATGGTTATGAAAGGAACGAGAAATTACTTTCTAAAACTGGTTTTGTTAAAGAGGGCGTTGTTAGAAAATTTTTTAGAAAAGGCAGTGAACTACATGATGCGGCACTGTACGGAATGTTAAAGGAGGAATGTCGATGGGTATGAAATCATCACCAGCTATGCCGCCGCCAGTAGATACGTCTATTACTGACCGAACAGCAGAAAAAGAAGCAAAGCTAGAAGCTGAAAAGCAAAAAATGCTTGGGGCGAAAAAGAAAGGCATGGCAGGCACAGTGTTAACTAGCGGTATGGGTGTTACAGAAGACGCTAACACAGGAAATACTTTGCTAGGTTCTAATAAAGGAACAATAACCTAATGGCAGAGTACGCATATGTAAAAAAACGCCTAGCGGCTATGGCAGGCGAAAGAGCCACATGGGAAGACCATTGGCAAGAAATTCTTGATTACGTCATGCCAAGAAAAGCTGATGTAACATTTATACGTTCTAAAGGCGAAAAGCGCACAGAAGTATTGTTTGATAGCACTGCTATTACAGCTAACACACTGCTTGCCGCAAGTTTGCAAGGAACATTAACATCCCCATCCTTACCATGGTTTCATATGAAATTGCGTGACCGCGATGCAAATGAAAATCGTGATGTTCAAATTTGGTTAGAAGATTGCGCTCAACGTATGTATGACGCTTTCAATGACAGTAACTTCAATACTGAAGTTCACGAAATGTATTTAGATTTAACGTCTATTGGAACAGGTGCTATCTTTGTAGAAGAAAGCAAAGAAGGTTATTTAAATGGCGGTTTGCATTTTAAAGCACTGCATATTTCAGAATATTACATTACTGAAAATAGCAAAGGTACGGTTAATACTCTTTATAGAAAATATAAATTAAGCGCATTGCAGGCAGTAGAAGAATTTGGTGAAGAAAATTTAGGCCCAAAAGTTTTACAAGCGGCAAGAGAAAAGCCAGATAAACTGTTTGTATTTATACATTCAATAGAGCCTAAAGAGGATTATGAACGTGCCACAGGACAAAAATCCAAATCAAAACTTCCCATTCATTCATGTCATGTCTGCGAAGAAGACAAAATGGTTGTTCGCAAAGGTGGATACAACGAATTTCCGTACCTTGTCCCCAGATGGAGTAAAGCAACTGCGGAAATTTTTGGCAGAAGTCCAAGTTATAACGCGCTCCCAGACATCAGAACACTTAACAAGGCAGTAGAAATTGGCCTAAAAGCATGGGCAAAAGCTATTGACCCGCCATTATTGGTAACAGATGACGGTGTTATTGGGCGAGTTAGAACAACGCCAGCGGGTATTACAGTAGTTCGCGGTGATAATGCTGTTAGACCTTTGCAAATTGGTTCTAACTGGCAAATTACAGATTTAAAAGAAACGCAATTGCGTACAGCAATACGTCAAGCATACTATTCAGACCAGCTACAACTTCAAGATGGCCCACAAATGACCGCTACAGAAGTGCAAGTTAGGTACGAAATGATGCAACGTCTTCTTGGCCCTACCCTTGGACGTTTCCAAAGTGAATTTCTTAATCCATTAATTGAACGTGTGTTTGGTATTATGTATCGAGCCAATGCATTTGGGGAAGAACCTGAAGCATTGCAAGGTCAAAAAATGGACGTTGAGTATGTTGGCCCACTAGCGCGGTCACAACGTATGGAAGAAGGAATTGCAATTGAGCGGTTATATCAAATGGCTTTTAATGTGGCGCAAGTTAATCCGCAAATTATGGATAACATTGACCATGATGCGGCTGTAAGATTACGGGCTAATTTATTGGGCGTTCCAAAATCAATTTTGCGTGACCCTGAAGAAATTGAAGCAGAACGTCAAGCGCAAGCACAAGCGCAGGCGGCACAACAACAAATGATGATGGCGCAACAGCAAGCTGAAGCAGGCAAAACTGAAGCAGAAGCCGCTGAAAAAATAGCACAACCAGAAGTTCAAGGTCTTTTGAACCAAGCCTTATCAGAACAGGGGGCAATTGAATGAAGGATGAGTTTGACCAAATAGCAGAAGATTATCTTGGTACATTTACCACAGATGAAGGAAAGCGCGTATATGAAGATTTAAAACGTGCTTATTATTACAGGTCTAGTTTTGATACTGACCCGTACAAAACCGCTTACCAAGAAGGTCAGCGTTCAGTAATCATTAGGCTGATAAATCTAATGAGTAAAAAGGAGCAATTATGAGTGAAGAAGTAATGACCAATGCCGAACAGGAAACCTCAACTACGCTGATGGGGTCTGATGACGGGATTGATAATCAAGATTGGAAATCAGCGTTACCAGAAGAACTACGAAATGATGCAACGCTAAGTAACTTTAAAGATGTTGCTAGTCTTGCTAAGACTGTAGTTCATCAACAACAGCAAATGGGCAACAGAATACCTTTGCCAAAAACTGATGAAGAACGTGCCGAACTATATACTAAGTTGGGTAGGCCAGAAACCGCTGATGGATATGAAATAGACATTGGCGAAGAACTAAAACCATATTTTAGGGATGAAAACATCCAAGCATTTAGGCAAGTAGCGCATGAAATTGGGTTAAACCCACAGCAAGTAAGCGCACTAATAGATATGCAAAAAAATTCTATCGCATCTGAACTGTCAAACAGCCCTGCACATTTAGAAGTGCAAGCACAGGAAACACAAGACGTTCTTAAACAAGAATGGGGTGTTCAGTATGATAGAGAAATACGAAGCGCAAAACGGGCTTTGCAAGTTTATGGTGATGATGAAATCATGGAACTTATGAACACTGAAGCTGGCAATAATCCCGCTGTAATTAAAATGTTTGCACGTTTGGGCAAAGAAATTACAGAAGACATGACGCAAAATACGCAAAACAATAATCTTGCTGTATCTGCGCTTGATGCCCGTTCAGAAATTGATGCAGTTATGCAAGACCCAACGCATGCTTATTTCAATGACCGTCATCCAGAACACAAAACGGCTGTTGAAAAAATGCGTCAATTGCATGAAAAAGTGTTTGGGGAGTAATTTATTGCAATAAATCGCTTTTCAGCTATACTAATTATAGTTTTGCCCTTTATTGGATAACAAAACAAAAGTGTGGTGCTTAAACCCGTTAGGTAATGACGTACATTACTAGGTTTCCCGTAAGGACAAAAACCGATTTAATATGTAAACTTTAACTTTTGGAGGCATTTATTATGTCAATAGAGATAACCACCGCTTTTGTAGAACAATACAAAAGCAACGTGTTTCATCTCGCACAGCAAAAAGGTTCAAGATTGCGTGACACGGTTAAATTGGAAACAGTTAACGGCAAGTCACACTTTTTTGAAAGAATTGGTTCTGTTGCGGCTGAAAAACGTACAAGCAGACACGCCGATACGCCCAGAATGGATACACCCCATTCCAGACGTAAAGTAACTATGGATGATTATGATTGGGCAGACCTAATCGACAACGAAGATAAAGTTCGTATGTTGATTTCTCCGCAATCAGAATATGCCATGGCTGGCGCATGGGCTATGGGAAGGGCAATGGATGACAGCATTATTGCGGCGGCAAGCGGAAGCGCTTACGGCGGCGTTAGTGGTGGCACAACTATCGCACTACCAGCGGCACAAAAAATCGTTCATGGAAGCGCAGGCTTAACATTGGCAAAACTGATTGAAGCAAAAGAAAAGATTGATGCTTCAGACGTTGACCCAGATGAAGAACGCTACATGATTGTAACAGCTAAACAAATGTCAAATATGCTTAACATTGAAAAAATTACATCAAGTGATTATGCCAGTGTGAAAGCGTTAGTACAGGGTCAACTTGATACCTACATGGGTTTCAAATTTATCCGAACAGAACGACTAGCATTAGATGCTAATGGTGACCGTTCAGTATTGGCATTTTGTCGTAGCGCAATTGGCCTTGCAGTAGGCGCAGATATTTCAACTAAAATTTCTGAACGTGCTGACAAGAATTATGCAACCCAAGTGTTTTTATCAATGACTATCGGCGCAACTCGTGTCGAAGACGAAAAAGTCATTGAAATTGCATGTAACGAATAGGAGGGATGAGAGATGGCTACAGTTTATTCTGCACAGAAAACTCTGACGGACGTTAACAATCCTTCAGAAAAAGTTAAAACAAACGAATTGCATGGGCGAGTTCGTATGGCTTTTGGCTCTTATGAGGCTTCAGGTCTATCGGCTGGCGATGTAATTGAAATGTTTAACTTGCCAAATGGAGCGCGATTACTTTCTGGCTCTATCGCACATGATGCGCTAGGAAGTTCGACTACTCTATCAGTAGGTTATGCGGCACATAAAGACAGTGCTGGCACAACCGTTGCTCTTTCAGCGGCGGCATACAAGGCGGCGGCATCTTCTGCTTCTGCTGGTCTGTCCGACATTCTAGCTACTATTGCTTTAGGCAATGGTGGTGAAGTAAATGCTGATGGTAACGGCCTACCGATTACAGTGACATTGGCTGGCGCGGCGGCAACAGGTACAATTCAATGTACTATGATGTACGTCACAGACTAAGTAATATGATGGGGGGCGAACAATATTGCCCCCCGTCTAATTTAAAGGATGGCAAATGGCAACGGACGTATCAATATGTGCTAACGCTTTAAGGCGATTAGGTGATGACCCAATTACATCATTGGGTGATGATACGGAACGTGCAAGATTGTGTAATGGATTTTACGCAGACGCAAGGGATAGTGTGCTAAGAGCGCACCCATGGAACTTTGCAATTACCAGAACAAAACTGGCTCAATTAACTGCTAAACCGTCATATGGTTTTAACTATATGTACGCTTTGCCAACAAACCCCTATTGCTTGCGGGTCTTGGAAATGGAATTTCCCGACTATATTTTTAAAATTGAAACAGAGCCTACACATGGAAGGGTTTTGTTAACTGATGAAGGCGAAGCAAAAATTCTATATGTAAGCCGTGTAACTGATGCATCACTATTTGATAGCATTTTTGTTGATGCATTAACTGCCAAAATGTCAGTTGATTTAGCATACCCTGTTACGGGTAGCACAACATTGCAGGGGCAAATGCAAAAACTTTACGAAAATAAATTATCTGAAGCGCGGAGTGTCGATGGTATGGAAGGTTATATTGATGACTTTGGTTCAGACACATTTACGAATTTTAGAAAATAATGGCAAGAGTACATCCATTCCAGACTAATTTTACGGCTGGTGAGTTAACACCGCTATTAGCTGGTCAAACAGATTTTAAAAAGTACGTCAACGGCGTAGAAGAACTTGTTAATATGACAGTCTTCCCGCAGGGCGGCGCGACAAGACGTTATGGCACTAGGTATGTTGCAGAAGTAAAAAACAGCGACAGCAATATTAGATTAATACCTTTTGAATTTAACGTAACGCAAAGTTATGTTTTAGAATTAGGTGACCAATACATAAGGTTTTATAAAGATAATGGTCAAATAACACTAGCTGACCAAAACATTACTGCAATTACACAAGCAAACCCAGCCGTTGTTACGGTAACTGGTCATAACTATGTAACAGGCGATGATGTTTACATTGCTTCAGTAGGTGGCATGTTTGCTTTAAATGGCAAAAGATACAGAATTACTGTCATTGATGCAGACACATTTTCATTAGATGGTATTAATAGCACTAGTTTGCCTGCTTACACTAGCGGGGGAATTGTAGAAAAAGTATACGAAATAGTCAGCCCTTTTTTAGAAACGCAATTGTATGATTTACAATTTACGCAATCCGCTGATGTTATGTATATATGTAGCGGTACATTGCCACCTAAAAAATTATCACGAACAGGGCATACAACTTGGACGCTAGAAAACGCAGAATTTAAGAATGGCCCGTTTTTAGACAAGAATACTGGTAACAGAACGCTTAGTTCAAGTTCTACTGCTATAGGCACTAATAGAAATTTAACAGCAAACAACGTAGATTTTAAAACAGAAAACGGCATACAGGGTTGGCAAGCTGGAGATATTGGGCGGCAAGTTAGAATTGGTGATGGGTATGGCGTTATTACAGCTATTACAAGCACAACCGTAGCTAAATTTGAAGTTAAGAAAGTTATTACGTCTAACGGCAGTACAAATTGGTATTTAGGCGCATGGTCAACTATTACAGGTTTTCCAAACACCGTTAGTTTTTTTGAGCAACGATTAGTATTTGGCGGCAGTTTGTATTATCCGCAAACTATATGGGCTTCACAATCTGCAATCTATGATGATTTTGACACTGGCGATAGCAATGCGGCAGATGCGTTTATTTATACTATTGCCGCTAACAGAGTTAATTCTATTAGATGGCTTGCGCCAGCGCGTGATTTAGTCGTAGGAACGGCAGGCGGTGAATTTAAGGTAGGAAGGCCAACAGGAGAGCCTTTGAAGCCTGACAACGTGTCTATTACCCAGCAAACCACATATGGCGGTTGGACAACGCAACCAATCCAAGTTGGTAGCACAATCTTGTTTGTGCAAAAACAGCGTAAAAAAATAAGAGAATTTACCTATAAATTTGAAGATGACGCATACGCCGCGCCTGATATGACTTTGTTGGCAGAGCATATAACTGGAACAGGCATAGTAGATGTTGATTACGCGCAAGAGCCTAATAGTGTTTATTGGGCAGTAAGAGATGATGGCATCCTTTTAGGAATGACATATCAGCGTGAAGAAGATGTTATTGCGTGGCACAGACATATTATAGGCGGGTACAATTCTTTTACTTTTGATAACACAGATGTAACTGTAAGCGGCAGTGACCCAGACAAAGATGGATTTATTACTATAACGTCACATGGGCTTGAGACAGGCGATGAAATAGAATTTGTTCAAGGAACATCTACAGGCGCAAAAATAAACGGATTAGTAGATAGTGAAAAATTTTTTATTGTTGTCAAAGACGCAAATTCAGTTAAATTTTCACGCACATATCAACAAGCAAAAGATGGCACAACTATACAAATTGTGTCAGCGGTTGGTACTGGACACAAAATACGACAACATGCCAAAGTAAAATCTGTAACTAGCATTTCAGAAAACACAGAAAACCAAGTTTGGTGTTGCGTAGAAAGACGCATTAATGGCGTTAAACGAAAATTTGTAGAATATTTAGACCCATTGTTAAATATGGATAGTGGGCTTAGTGGCACAATAAACGGGTCAGCAACGATAATAACTGGTCTTGATTACCTAGAAGGTGAAGACGTACAAATTCTTATTGGTGACGCAGTTTTCCCTAATCAAATAGTAACAAATGGTCAAATAAGCATTTCAGGATTAGCCTCGACTTCAAGCACAAAAAGTATAGAAATTGGTTTAGGATTTATTTCTAAAATAAAAACTATGCGTATTGAAGCTGGTGCGGCGGCTGGAACAGCGCAAGCAAGACCTAAGAGATTTAACGAAGTAGTTGTGCGGTTACACGAAACTGTAGGCGTAAAAATAAATGGTGACCAAGTGCCTTTTAGAACATCATCTACGCCAACAAGCCAAAGCATACCTGTTTTTACAGGTGACAAACGGGTTACAAATTTAGGTTGGGATAAAGATGGTCAGATTGTTATTGAGCAAACTCAACCTTTGCCAATGACAGTGCTAGGCATTTCTGGTACGTTGGTAACAAGTGATTAGAAAGGGAGGCATATAATGGGATGGTTTGTACCAGCAATGATGGCGGCATCTACTGCTGTTACCCTTATGGGCCGAAATCAACAAAAAAAGAATATGAGGGCTGATGCCGCTTGGAAAAAATACGAAAACGAAATTAACTATCATATTCAAAGACAAAAAGAATTATCTGACCAAACAAAATTATTGTCAGAGCAACGCGCAAGTGGCGCGGCTGGTGGTTCACAATTTAGTGGTTCGCTATTGCTGGTTTCTGCTACTGACCAAGAAGAATTTGAATACGATATGATGCTATTAGCTAAAGGGTTTGCTTTAAATAACGGAGCGACAGACAGTTTGTTGCAAGGACAAATTGCGTCTACTAACTTAGCTATGCTTGGGGATGTAGCAGGCGGCGCGGCTAGTATTGGTGGTTATAACAAACAGCAAGAATTCCTTGATGCTAAATATGGCACAAAGGATGGTAAATAATGGCTATTACTTTACCTAGATATTCCCAAAAAAATGACAAAGTTCCTGTCATTCAGGCGGCGCGTAATACTACTCAAGCAAGCGGTGGGTTATCGGATTTAGGCAAAAGCCTAATGGTTGCTGTTGAAAGTTATGGCAACCTGACTACCCAAGTAGATGCGGAACTAAGGCAAAGAGATTTTGAAAACACAGTTCAGCTTAACAGTATCCAAGCTGAAGGCGCGATGGCTTTAAAAATTCAGGAATATGAACAAAACGACAAATGGTCTACCGCTGGAACAGATGGCACTAATGGTTGGGAAAAAGATTTTAATAAGTTTGTAGAAAAGCAACGTGAAACATTTAAAAAGGCCATGAACGAACAAGAATTTGCGGCGTTTGAGCCAGCGTTACTTGCCCAAGAAATGAATGGCAGAGTTCTTGTTAGAAAACATAGGCGTGAAGCTACAATTAAACATTCGCAATATGTTATTGGCGAAGGGTTAAAAACATTTAGACAATCTGTAGAAAAAGCTGAAACTGTTGGGGGAGTTATAAATGCATGGCTTTCAGTAACAGGCGGTCAATCTGTATCCGCTCTTACAGGTAGTCAAACACAAACATACGCAAATGGCAATACTCTTACGACAAGAGCAATGCATAGTGGTCAAACTACATCAACAGGTGTTCTTAATGCTAATTCTGTAAAAGTTGTAGGCGTAGAAACTTATAATACTATGCAAACCGAAGCAAAAGAACTGGTAAACAATAAAATCATGTTCTTGCAAGCTGGCGGGGCAAAAAAAATTCAGTCACCTGATGGTGGCATGGAAACAGATTACGCTACTATATTTAAAAATCTAAAAGACCCTGAAATAGTAATTGTAGATTTAAACGGCAAAGAAGTTACGGTTGATGACCCTATCCGAAAAACAATGATTGCTGAAATGAAAGGTTTAATGGAAGGGCAAGTTACTAACCACAATGTTCAACAGCAAAAGAAAGGCAACAAACGATTTGAAACTTATAGTGAGCAAATTAATGGCTTGGAATTAGGCCAGACAAAAGATGATGCTGGTAACAATTTGCCAAGTATTCTTCAAATGAAGAAAGCTATTAACGAAGACCAAGATTTAAGTGATGAGCAAAAAGATAATTTAACTAGCGCAATTACTGCGTTGGAAAGCAATATAGCGGCGCAATTAAAAAATGGCTTAAAATCATATGAAACGCCAGAAGCAAAACAATATGAAACATTAGTCACAATATTGGCTCATGCTGGATACCTTAATACAGAAGCCGAAAACAAGGTTCTTATGCAAGGATATTCAAAAGGATTAATTAGTTCGGATAAATTAAAAGAATTAGTGAGCATAACAAAAACAAATATTGAAAAACAAACTACAATTAAAAAAGACCTCACAGATAGAGCCATTAAGATGATTACTAGAGAATTAGGTCTTAAAGGCGATATTATGGAAACTTTGCTTAAAACAAATAGAGGCGAAGTAAAAATGGATACACTTGCTGAACTATTGCGCGACCCTAGCAATCAACGTGGTTATTCCGCAATAAGCCAACTTCATTTACTTATAGCAGAAGGTGAAAAACGAGGTTTATCAGTTGAACAAATGTTAAATTCAGATGGCACAGACCCTAATAATCTGCCTGCTAAACTTATAAAAGTTTATAAAGCAGACATGGCAGATTTAAAAGCTAACAAATTAAGATTTCAAGTAGATACCCTTGTTACAAAAAACGCCGCTGGTAAAGATGTTATAGAAGGGGGTGATGCAAGATTTAGATTTGACCAAACAGAATACTTTAATCAAATTACTAACACTGGGCGTATAGACAAACAAGTTCCTATAATGAATGACGGTGAAACTGTATCCCAATATTTAACTAGGGTAGGAAGCGTTTCATTAGGCAACAGTGCGATGCCTAAATTTATGCAAAAAGATAATATAAATGACCCAGCATTTTATAGTGTAATTATACCACAGGCTGATGAATGATAACCGCATTACAACTTAAACAAGCTGGCTTTGATGATGACAGTATTGTTGGATTTATTGAAGAACAACGCCCGTTATTGTTAAAAGCTGGTTTTTCAAATCACAAAATTAACAAAGCGTATGGTTTACAAGTTAACCATGCGGCATCTACTGATACAGGTATTCTAAATGGAAATGACGGTGACCCTCTGCATAATGGCATTCCTGTAGGGAAGCAAAGTGCTTTAACAACTCAACAAGAAGCTGTTAGTGGCAGTGCTACTACTGACACTGATGGCAGTCTTTTGCCTACTGACGAAGTTACAAAAGAAGAAGCAGAAGCTAATCTAATAACAATTGACAAAATTAATGATGATGACCGCGCAACTATTTTGCGAACTATGCAAACTTTGCAAGGCATGATTAAAGAAGAAGGCGATGTTGTTGGGCTACAAACAGATTGGTTAGCAAAACATTATCCAAATATAACCCATCAAGAAGCTAAAAAAATGAGTTCTAATGAACTTGATTTAATAGAAGCGGCTAAAACTGCGGCTAAATCACCTTTGTATCGACCATGGAAAACTGGTGTCTATGTCCTAAACGGCAAACGATACAATAAAGAAGAATTTCAAAAGAGATTTCCTAGTGTTTTTGCACAAGACCATGAAAAAATTGATACATCTAAAGTAGAAAAACTAGAAGTAATAAATACGATTACGACTACTGGTGAACACAGTAGAAACGTATTAACAAACATGGCAAGCCAATATAATCTGAAGCCTACTGGTATTGCAAACATTAACGAAGCGTTAAGTTTTATTACTGAATTAGAAAGTGGTGGGCGGTCTATTTACAATGACGAAGGAAACAAAACTGGTTTATTTCAATTAAGCACCGACCAAACTATTGAAGCGGCAAACGCTTTTGCAGAAATGAATTATTTTGACAATCCTGATTGGGAAGTTCCAAGTTGGGTGACGCAACTTTATGTTCACCGCGACATGACTAGGCTAATGCCAGACCAGCAACGTGCTTTAGCGTTAGCAAGAATTTTAAAAAACGCAGGGTCAGGCAACGATATATTAAAACGTCTTGCTGACGGTGACGTTAGTGCAATTAAAGACCTTTACATAGATTTGCACAGAAATGACCAATACACAGAACGCGAAACTGGTGATGGTGGAACAATGCGTGAGCGTGTTGAAAACCCTGAACTAGATGCTCGCATTGAAGAAATAACTAAATATTTTGACACGCCAAATTACGATTATAAAAATCCTGAAATTGCTGTTTATGCGGCAGATGGATGGATGGCAAGCACATTAGAAAGCGTTCCCGTAGTAGGTGACAAATTAGTTAGATGGTCAGGTGGTAAAGGACACCAAAATGTTTTTACTAATGGCTACAGAATGTCAATGACAGGTAGCATTAGCGCATTTAATTCAGCCCTATTAGACGGGGAAGACCCTGCTACTGTTTATAGACGTATCTTTATGACGCAAGAACAGTCATTTGGTAAGCAAATACTACAAGATTTTACAATGCTTATGAATGATGTGCCATGGTATGCGGCTGTTGGTGGAGCATGTTTTGCGGCTGGTGCGGCAACGGTTGGTACGGCAGGCGTAGCAGGCGCGGCTTTGCCAGTAGTTTGTGGTGGTGCGGCTATGTCATTGCCTGACGGTATTCGTGACGCATATTCAAGAGCATTGCAAAACAATGAAGTTGATAACTTAGATGATTTCTTTGAACAGTATTTTGATATTAAAACTGCTAAAGTTATGGGTAAATCAGCGGCAGTTGGTTCTGTTACGGTTGGAACAGGATTAGCTGTTAGGAAAGTTACAGAAAGCACAATTGCTAGATTAGGCGCAGAAACAGTAGCAATGACTACAATGGCTTCTGTATTAGAAGGCCAAGTGCCAACATTAAAAGATTTTGCACATAGCGCAATTTTGATTGGTGGTGTTCATACCACATTTAAATTGGCTGGAAAATCAAAGGGCGTATATGACATTTTGCATGTCTTGTATAACAAATACGCTATTCACCCAGCAGATGTAAATAAACTGGCTGAAATGAACCCAACTTTTAGGGAGCAAATTATAAATGGTGAAGTGCCAACATTAATTACAGATACCGCCAAAAATATACAAGAACAGATGCATAAAAAAGCTGGCATTGAACCTATTTTAGAGCCTGAATTTAAAATAAATCAGCCTGTAGAAACATCTGTAGCTGGCATGGAATTTGGCACAGTTATTGGTCACAAAGTAATTGGCGATAAAACTATTTTAGAAGTTAGGGATGCGTCAGGAAATGTTAAGAACGTACAAGAAAGCCAAGTTCGCCCTATTGCTAAAGACCCTATAGTAGTAAAGGTAGCAGAAAACGGTAAGATTGAAGTAACCCGTCCTATTGAACACCCCATTGCAGAAGCGCAACGAACTAAAAAAGCCTCAATAGATTGGGAAGTTTACGAAACCCGTAAAAGACCAGAAGCAAAACCTGATGAAGCTGTTACAAAAACAGAAAAAATAGCTGATGTTGTGCCATTAAGAATAAAATCTGGTGGTAAAGACAATGCAGTTTCTAATGGCGTTGTGTCAGTAGTTGGAAAATATTACCCAGCTATAGCCAAGAAATTAAACAGCATGACAAAAAATGCTTCTAATAAATTAATTGCGGCGGCATCAAAAACAGACGTTCTTATTAAAGCAAATGGCGGCAAGCCATTTAAAGGAACTAGCGTTTCTATTAAAATAATAGGAGCAATCAAAGCTGGTGGAGAATTTGGTGCTAAGACAGACCAAGTAGTTATAAAAATTGGCAAAGATATAATTAACGTAAGTAAAGATGCATACGAAGCTATGCGTAATTACGAAAATGAAGGTGGCAGGCAAGCTAGTCCTAAGATTGTAGGACAAGGCGATACGGTTTTATTTATCAATCCAAAAACAAATAAAATCATGGCTACTTTAAAAGGCGAAAAAACAACAGGAAAAGCTAGAGAGCAAGCTGAAGGTTTTGATAGGTCTTCAGGTGCGTACTATGATAGGCAAAATGCGTCTAGGGGGGATGCCCCGTGGCAAATGCCTAAAGAACGCTATCATGGCGAAAAACGCGCAGTTCTGCCTGAAGGTGACAATCCTTTTTTCCAATTATTTAATGCCGCAAAAGGCGTTGATATGATGGATTTAGTTGCATTAGTTAGAGGCCATTTAAAAAACGCGCCTGCAATGGAAGGTATGCCAGCAAGAAACAGAGGATATTTTCGCAGTGGTGGCGGCAGAAACCCTAAGATTGGTATTAACAGAGCGTTAGCAAAAGACCCTGAAGGTTTCATAATGACTATGGCACATGAAATAGGCCATATGCTCGACTACATTGCTAAAGATGGCAATACCATGAAACGTGGAAACATCTTAGGTTCATTAGCCAGTATGAAAGGCTACATGAATAAATGGATTGATGGCAAAAATGACGGTGCAAAGTCTTTTAGTCAAAAAGAAATAAATGCTTTTAGGAAAGAAGCAGAGATTGAAGCGGCTAAGAATGAGCCTAAAATAGACGAAAGCATTAATAAGATTGCTGATGAAACTGGCGCAAAGATTACGCCACAAACAATCTTAGACATATTTCAAAAGACTGACGCAAGAAATTTTATACCAGAAGAATTTTACAATGCATTTGCTAAATTAAGTAACGCATTAAAAAAACAAGTGGTTAGGGATGCCGCTAAAGGAATGTTAAGCGGTGACCTAAAAAGGTTAGCTGACAAAATTAATGCAAAACCCGCAGAAGGAACAAAAGCAGAGCCTTTAAGTTCAGATGCTACAAAACGTGCAGAACAAATTTTTGCAGAGAAATTCCAAAAGGCTTTAAAGGAAAGAGGTCTTGTAGATAAGGAATGGGTAATTGCAGAATTAAAAGCTATGTCACAACTATGGAAGCCTTTTGAACGAGTAGAAGGTAGCAAATATACACAGTATCGTGACAGCCCTAGAGAATTGATGGCTGACTTTATAATGGCATGGTTACTGCGTCCAGATTGGGTTAAGCAACATGCGCCTGTAACATGGGAAACTTGGGCATATCATATAGCTAAAAAGCCTAAATTAATAGAACAATGGGCAGAAATACAAAATCAGCTTATTGCTGGTAATGATGCACGATTTTCGGCAGGCGTTAAATCTATTTTAGATATGTTTGACAGGGGAGAGGCCCAAAAGACAAAAGCCCTTGAAGGCGAAAAAGCTACGTTAAGAGGTAGGAAAAACCTACAAGTTGAGCAAACTGGATACGAAATTATAGACCAATTTAATTGGATATATAGAAGATTACAGGGCAAAGATACTGGAACAATTCGACCAAGGTGGCATAGCGAACAAGCTAAAGAATTAAACATTACATTAGAAAACTTTCGATACCGTCATGCTAACCTGAAGCATTACAATGACCAAATTACAAGGAAGGTAGTTCGTAAACTAGAAGGTATGGATTTAAATTATAAACATTTAGCTTTGTTTATGTATTTGAGAAACATATCTGAAAGTAGCCAGCGTGACGGTGTAGCAAACCCGTTAGGTGTTATGAAGCTGACACCTGAACTTAAAGCAATATTGCAAGAAAACGGCCAGCGTTCCGCGCAAGATATGCTGACATTTTTTGAAACCAAACACCCACAATTGCGTGAAATAGCAAATGAATTTAGCGCAATCAGACAAAGGTTGGTTATACCTGTTCTTAAAGCAAGCAAGATGTTTGATGCTGAAACAATGAGGAAAATTGAAGAAAACCCAGAGTATGTAACATTTAGCGTTGTAGACAATATGGTTCAGCGTATTGAAAAATTTGGCGAAACTGGCGTGGCAACTACAAAAGTTGCTAAGACAAAAGGTACGCTAGGCGAAATTGATAATGTTTTTATGGCAACTATAGAAAAAGACATGCGTTTGCTTGGGGAGGCAAAGAAAAATAAAACTATTATTGAAATGGTTGCATGGATAAAAACCAACAAATCTTGGATGGAAACATTTAATGGTTTGCGTGACAAAGCAGGCAATACAATTAAAGAAGATGTAATTGTTTTCCCTAAATATAGAGGCAATAATTACGGATATGACAGCCCGAAAGCTGGCATGAAAGCACTTAACTACATGGAGAATGGAAAACAGAAAGTTGTTCATTTGCCAGAAAATTTAGTTGATGCATTTTTCCATAATCCTTTAGGAAATTACATGATGATAAGGATATTGGAAGCCAGCGCATTACCATTTAAGAAAATGTTTACAGAATATAACCCTGCTTTTTGGGGTGTAAATATGTTTAGAGACACAATTAGGTCTGTAAGAAATTTAGAAGGCGCAAGGATGATTGACCCATTAGGGAAAAATATCAAAACAGATTTACTGAAGTTTGATAGGTCATTTCTTAAATATATGTTTAAAGCGTTTTCGCCAGCGGCTAAATCAATCTTTGGTGACGGAACACAACTTACAAGGTTTATGGAAGAAAATGGTTTTCTGATTTCTATGGAAGACGGTTACCGTGGACAATCTGGTGCTATGGCTAGATTGCGTAATATGAACCAAGATGATTATGCAATTGAGCGTTTGTTAAGAAAACATAACCAGCAAGGCAATTTTGTTGAGCAAGTTTACAATAAAAGTTTTGGCATGTTATTCAATGCTCTTGGTAATACCGCCCGTGTAGCAGAGCGTGTACCTAAAATTGCGGGTGCTATGTATTTGCGCGACCAAGTTGCGGCAGGCAATTTAAAGATGTCTGTTGGCGAACAAATGTTGCGTGTTCAAACAGAAGTTGGGTCACCAAGTTTCTTGCGTACAGGTAGAGTTCATGCGCTAACAAACAACATATTAATGTATAGTAATGCCGCTAACCAAGGCTGGCGTGGGGATTTAGTGCGTCTTAAAGAAGCACCTAAAAGCGTTATAGGTAAATATATTGCATATACTGTTGCACCTAAAATGATACAGAAAGCAATGGAATTAGGCGCAGGGGGCGCAGGCATAGCGGCTTTATATGCTGGCATAAGCGAATGGGATAAAACAAATTATATTGCAATTCCACTTGGCATAATGATGCCAGATGGTTCTTTTGAAAATGTTGCAAGCATGGATGAAGATGACATTAAACAAGGGCAAGTTGTTTACTTTAGAATACCGCAAGATGAAACTGCGCGAGTAATTAATGGAATGTTTCATAAAGGGTTTGATGCAATACTAAAAGAAGACCCTTCAAAGACAGGATTTCAAAAATATTTTGATTTTGCCAGCGGTCAAGGCTACAGCCTGAACCCTATATTTAAGTTTATTCCTGATATTCTTACATCAATTGGCGGTGACGCTCCATTTGATAGTTTTAAAAATCGCAGTTCAATTGATAGAACTACGCAATTAGCAAATGATGACAGGCGTGTTATGGAAATTCAAAAATGGTTTTGGAACAGCTATGGCGGTCAATCTATACATAAGTTCAAAGGACGAAATGAAGTTGAGATTGCACACGAACTGCAAGAACTTTTAGAAGTTCCTATAGTCGGTAGAATGATAGCTAGATTTATTAAAATTGGTGATAACGTAGCTGTTCCCGCAATGCGTGAAGCTGTCAAAACTATGGATGTTGAGGATGCTAGAACACATTTAGATTTCGTAGATGGCATGAACATAATAATTAACAACAGCGTGGCAGGCGAAACAGAAAAAAGAGAATTGTCTGAAGCGCACATAATAGCTATTGCTAAAAAACAAGACGTTATTAAGGACAGCCCAATTTTACAAACGCATTTGTTACAGGCTGGCGGGGCAAGCCAGCAATTGCAATATTTCTTAGAAATTGATAGTGAGAAAAAGAGAATAGTAGCATTGAAGGCTTGGTTAGATACGTTGAATAAATTTGAGAAAAACTAAACAATGGATTTATTTTCCAAATAATGCTATAATTTTGGCAAGGAGCATATTATGACAATATCAACGCTGATAATTAAGAATAGTTACAATGGTGACAATTCCGAAACAGTGTTCCCATATAACTTTTCTGTTACATCTGATGCAGACATTGAAGTTATTGTGCGTTCTGCGCTTGGTGTTGAAACTGTCAAATCATTATCGGCTTCAGACTACACAGTTAGCGGTGTGGGCGTGTCTTCTGGCGGTAACGTCACTATGGCAGTTGCGCCTGTTACTGGCGAAACAATATTTGTTAGACGTAAGACGGTTAAAACACAGCCAGTAGATTTAGTTGAAAATGACCCGTTTAGCGCAGAAACAGTTGAGGGCGCATTAGACAGGGCAATGTCTGTTGTGCAAGAACTTCAAGAAGAAGTTGACCGTTCAATAAAATTATCACGAACTAATACTATTGGTTCAGCAGAATTTTCTACAGATGCCACCGCAAGAGCAGGCAAGGTCTTGGCATTTGACAGTTCAGGTGAATTGCAATCAACGCAAGAACTTGGGCAATCTAAAGGGAATTGGGCAACAGGAACAGCATTTTCAGTACGAGACATTGTTAAAGATGCATCTAACAGCAATGTTTATATTGCCAAGGTAGCGCATACTTCAACAGGAAGCACACCTATTTCAAGCAACGCTGATGTTGCAAAATGGGAATTGTTAGTTGACGCAGAAACAGCGGCGGCTAGTGCGGCAACAGCTACAGCCAAAGCAATTGATACAGCGGCAGATGCAGTGACTACGGCAGGCCATGTAACAACAACAACGTCAAATAAAGATGATGCAGTAGCGGCAAAAGTATTAGCAGAAGCGGCAAGAGATGTAGCTAATTCTAGCAGAGATACAGCTAACGCAAGCAGAGATACAGCAATTACTAAAGCTGGCGAAGCTGACGCAAGCGCAATAGATGCGGCGGCAAGCGCGACTAGCGCGGCGGCTAGTGCAGGCGGTGGCGTTGTAAGGGTTACAGCAAGCGATACAAACGCAAACGTGTTAAACGAAAAATTTCTAGCAGGCACAGATATTACTTTTGAAGTACAAAACGCTGGCGCAGATGAAAAAATATTAATAGCCGCACCCTTTAGTGTGGTGTATGCTATTGCATTAGGAGGCTAATATAAATGAGTAAAAAGCTATTACACCATTATACGTTTGACGCTTCAGCGAAAACGATTGTGCTAGACGGTATCTACGGGCAAGAACGCTTGTTGATGATTAGCAACATTGAAGACAACGTAATTATCTATCTCTTTAATCAAGCGGCATTTGGTTTAACTAGCTATTCTATTAACACTGACACTGAAAAAACTACTCTTGTATTGGCGCATGACACTACAGCTATGGCTGATACTGACAAGCTACAAATTTTTGTAGAGGAAGACAGTACAGCATTTTCCCCTGCCGAAACATACGTTGACCCTGTTTCTAAAATTCGTATGTCAACGCCAGAAAACCTTATTGACACTGATTTTGAATATGGGTTGCAGTCTACTAAATGGGAAACGCTAGAATTAGTTAACAACATTCCTACATTTTATAGCCGTAACGGTGACACATCTATGTCGCTTACGTCCATTAACAAGACAAACAGTAGTGAAATTATTAGCGTAACAACTACAACAGAACACGGGTTGTCAGTTGGTAACCCTATTATTGTGCAAGGCACAGATAGCCCATCTGCTAACGGTGCGTTTATTGTTACAGCAATACCAAGCACAACAACATTTCAATACAAATCTAAGAATGTGCAAAGTTCTACTGGTTCTATCCTAGACACTTATACACAAATATTTATTGGTAGCGTTTACCAAGGAACAGAATTTCAATTAGCGGCACTTAACTCTGTTGTAACAGATGCGGCAAGCCCTTCAGTCTTGACGGTAACAACTAAAAGCCCAACTAATTTTAGTGTCGGCACTAGTTTCTTTTTAAGCAACAGCGTTGGCAGTAAGAACGTATCTTTTAATGCGGCTAACATTCAGCCTTCAAACACAAGAACTAAACGTGAAACTGTAACAAATCTTGCGGCAACTAATTCAGGTGATGGAAGCAAATGGGCAATTGGTAATGCTCAACCGTTTAACTGGACACCAATCAAAGGAATGTTTTTTGTTAGTGGTGGCGCGGCAGACGCGACAGCTACTTTCAATACAGTAACAGAAGAAATTGAATTTGCAGAAGACCATGTATTTGGTGATGGTGAAGCTGTTATGTATATTCTTGGTAATGGTAACACATTGCCAACAGGTGTTTCGCAACGTAGGTATCATGTAAGAACTACAGCAAATCCTAAACACATTTACCTTACAACAGGTGGGCCAACTTCTATTGCCCGTGTTAATTTAGGAAGCCAAGGTGCTAATGGCGGCATGATGCGTGATTGTTTAGCGGCTGGTGTGGTAGCTAGTTCTGTTAATAATAGTACAGAACTGTTTACGTTTGACCAGAACTACATAACATACCCTGCTAATACACCTTATATGCCTATGTATACTACGTTAGCTGGTTTAAACACCATGAACACTGGTAGTACATTAATTAATTATTTTGAAGGTGATAGCACACCAAGAGTTTATTATTTAAATGCTGTTTCTGGCAGTAGTAACACAGCACATTTTTCTACAACAGTAGGTGGCAGTAACGTAAATACTACTAGCACTAATGTTAGTGGTATCTTTGTGCCAATGATGCGTCAAGTTGATGGTGACCGAAACAGTTTATATCTACCTAAAGGTGGATGGGTTGCTGGTGATAAAGTGCAAATTGACAGTACATCTATTATGGGTGGCATGACTGACAATGGCATGTACCAGCTTGTAGCGTCTGGTTCTGCGTTTCCTAATAGATTTAGATTTGAAGCACTTGGCGGGGGATTAAACCCTAACAATACTAACGAAAGCAATTTCAGTAACTATGGCGGCGTTGGCACAACCATTCATAACGTCATGGAATTTAATCACAGCAAGAATGTTACGGCTACTGGCGAAACTACTGGCTGGCCTATTGGCGCAATCAACCCTAAGAACTGGTTGCCTGATGAAGCGTTCTTCTTTGTGCAGGGCGGCAGTGGAAACATTAACGTAAACACTGGCACAGAAACAATTACGTTTGGTTCACCCCACGGGTTTGTAGATAACAAACCATATGTCTATTTTACTGGACAAGGTAACACTGTTATTAGCGGTCTTACTGATGCCCGTTGGTATTATGTACGGGTAGTATCAGCAACAGAAATTTATTTAACAACTACTGAAGGTAGCACAACTAAAGTAAATCTAAGTAACAACGGTGCAAATGCAGGCGTAGTGCGGTCTTGTTTCGTAAGAGCATATCGCGGCGTATCATCAGATGGTGCGGCTGAAACTATTACAATGGCAGAAGCAATCCCAAATCTTACCGCTGGCGGCACACAGCAATTGATGGCTTGTTACACTACCTTTAATAACTTTACAGTCTTTAATGGTTCTAATGACTTAATGTCTTATAACAGTGGTGGTGGTCAGGTAGTGTATGCCAAGACTGTTTCATCTGATGGTCTTACATTGTCATTTACTAACACACCTGACGGTTCGACAAGGGCATTAAATACAGGCGCAGTTAATGCGGCAGTTCTTATCAAAGTATCAAATGACCCAAGGGCTAACAGTATATGGTATGCTAATCACGGTTTAGAAACTGGTGATGTAGTGCGTCACTATAACTCAACTACTGCTATTAGCGGCATGACTTCTGGCGATTACTACAAAATAACAAAAGTAAACGATAACCGTATTTCATTCCAAGTTCATAGTAACGGAACTACGCCAGTTAACTTTGCTAACTATGGCAGTTCAGCGGCAACGGCTTATACATATTTCATAGGCAAAACAGTTGTTGCTTCAGGTGATTATATTCACGCAGTAGGTCATGGGTTAAATAATAAAGACAGTGTGTTCTACAATCAAAATAGTGGGGGCAAAATATTCCCATTAGTAGATGGCACAACATATTATGTTCAGAACGCTAACGCAGATAAGTTTCAAATAAGCACAACATTTGATGGAACAGATGGTGACGCAATAACCGTTGACCAGAACACTTCTAAGTTTACAAGTTTTTACAACATTACTTACAATGGTCATGGATTTGTAACTGGCGATAGAGTTCAGTACATTTCATCTACACCAGTAGCACCATTGCAAAGCGGTGCTTATTATTACATCAACAGAGGCAATGCTAATTACTTTAGTTTGCATATGAATTATGATGGCGCAGACCTTAATGATGTAAGAACAAGAATAGAGTTTGCTTACCCTTATACTGGAACAGGTACGTTCCAAAAAACTACGGCTGTTGATTTAGAAAACAAAGGAACAGGCACACAAATATTTAATGCTACCGCAGTAGGTGCTTCAGATGGTGTGTATAAAATTGCCACAGTTCCAACAACAACAACATTTACACTAAATGCTGACACACAATTACCTGACAGAGATGTATCTTTTACACCTGAAAGTTCAGTTTGGATTGAAGAAAACGCAATTAGAATACCAGACCATTATTTTGTAACTGGTCAGGCTGTTGTATATACAACGGCGGGAACAGTAGTTACTGGATTAACCAGCGGCACAACTTATTATATAGTAAGAGTAAGCCGTGATTGGATTAGGTTAGCCGCAACATATGATGATGCTGTAATTAATAATGTAACGATTGCATTAACTGGCATTGGTGTAGGCACACAAAAATTATCTACTGACAGTATTACAGGTGAAGTGATAGGTGGTGGAACAGTTAGCGTAGACGCTTCGTCTACTAAAGTTACTGGCGTTGATACGAACTTTACATCATTCTTTAATACTGGCGATACAATATCAATATACGCAAATCCAACTACAGCGGAAGCTAGTGTATCTAGTATTAACACTGGCACATCAGTATTTACAACTAGCCCTGCACATGGATTATCTACTGGTGACATGGTTGTAATGACTGGTTCTGTAGTACCTACAGGAACAACAGTTAACAATATTTATTATGTTCGTGTAGCTAGTACGACAACCCTGTCATTGCACCCATCAAATGCTGATGCTGTAGCAGATACAAATGATGTTTCAATTACTGACCAAGGTGACGGTGTTAAACTTATAAGCTATGCAGACATTGGCGTAACTTATTCAAACACTGTAAAGGCTGTAACAGGACAAGGTTCACTTGAATTAGAAACAGCTTCGCCAGCTACAGTTACAGGCGCAAACTTTACAATAGGAACTTCCCTGCTTATGAGGGCAGACGGGTTTGCATTGCACCGTCCTTATGATGGCGGCGTAGAACTAATACCTTCTAAAAATCCTGACAGTAAAATGATTAGGCAGACTAGACGTTACTTTAGGTATCAATCTGGTAAGGGCATCCAAGTTTCGTTTGCAGTTAACTTTAGCCCGTCTACACAAATAGACACTTATACCGCTTCAGGAACTACAGCTACAATCAAGACACGTTATGCACATAGATTGGCAACGGGTCTTAGTATCACTCTCAATGGTGCTACTACAAGTGACGCTACTAATTATTGGAACGGTACATTTACTGTAGCTAGTATTGTAGATGAATACACATTTACTGTAACGCTTGCAGGCACACCATCAGCAGGCTCAACAGGCCCATCAGGAATACCAGAATTTTATGTAGTTAGTTGGTCAAACAGCGCGTTGAAATGTGGTTTGTTTGATGACCAGAATGGATTGTATTTTGAATATAACGGTTCTGCATTAAGTGTGTGCCGTAGAAATTCAACAACGCAAATTAGTGGTGACGGTAGCGTTACATTTAAGAGTTCTGATATTACAGGAACTAACACAAAATTTGCAAAACAGTTAAGCGTTGGTGACAGCATTGTTATCAAGGGGCAAACATATAAAGTAACAAACATTGGTAGCGATACATCAATGTCTGTCTTGCCTAGCTATAGAGGAACGTCTAACAGCCGTGTAGTTATTACCAAAGTAATAGACACTAAAGTTAGCCAAGCTAATTGGAACTTAGACCCTTGTGATGGCACTGGCAAAAGCGGTTTCTATTTAAAAACAAATCGTATCCAAATGGCATACATGGATTACTCATGGTACGGGGCTGGTAAAGTAAGGTTTGGGTTTAAAGACCAGCGGGGCAAAGTAATTTATGTGCATGAATTTGTTCACAACAACCATTTCAATGAAGCATACATGCGGTCAGGAAACGTGCCTGCTAGATATGAAATTGAAAACACTGGCACACCTACATATGTACCAGCCCTAGCCCATTGGGGTACGTCTGTTATTATGGATGGTGGCTTTGACAGTGATAGTGCGTACCAGTTTACTGCATCTTCACAAGACCTTCAGGTTACAGGTAACGCAACAGTTACAGTTGCGGCTAACGCAGAAGAAAACGACAGCTACTATTACTTTTATAATAACCGTTGGCATAACATTGGCAGAGCATTGCAAATTGCAACGCCTAGTTATCTATACAATTCTGTGCCAGCTAACAAAAATATTACAGGTAGCAATCTTAACAGTTATACCTACACACGAAACCCTAGTAGTTACTTCCAATTGCCTAATCAGCCATACCAAGTTAACTTGCTGACCCGTAGACAGTATTCAAATAATAGTTCTACAGAAGAATTTAGAAACTTGATGCTGATTAACCAAGCACCTACTGGTGAAACAAATACAACTTCTAACTTTACGGTTACAGTTGCTACTACAGGTGTACCAGTTGTGTATGACATTCCGCTTATTAGCGTAAGGCTTGCACCATCTGTAGACACAAACACTATTGGTTATTTAGGTGAGCGTGAAATCATCAACCGTATGCAATTGATTTTGAAAACTGTAGGTATCTTGTCTACACACAATGCTAAAATTACATTGCGACTAAACGGTTTGATTACAAATACAGATTGGAACGCTGTTACTAACCCATCACTAAGCCAACTTATATATCACACTAACCAAGATAGTATTTCAGGTGGTATTGATATATTTAACTTTAGAGCGCAGGGCGGTAGCGGAACAAGTGGACGTTCAGCGGTTGTTACAACGCAAGAGTTAGGTGAGATTACTACATTAGGTAACTCTATCTTAGGCGGTAACAACGTCTACCCAGATGGCCCTGATGTTCTAACCATTGTAGGCCAACTTGTAGAAGACCCATCTACTGTAAGCACTACTAACCCGTTCAACATTACTGGACGAATATCATGGACTGAAAGCCAAGCGTAAATGAGAAACAAATTATTTATGTTATGGATTGATATTAGGGTTACCGTCAAAAAATGTTGGGTAAAGGTAAAGGCCAAATGGAACGCTGGTATTAAGTGGGGCAAAAAAAGGATTAAATAATGTTTGAACTATCTTCACGTTCTCTAAAAAATTTAGAGGGGGTTGATGAAAAACTTAACCTAGTTGTGCTTCGCGCAATTCAGTTAACTAAAATAGATTTTGGCGTAATATGTGGGTTGCGTACAATTGAAGAACAAGAAGCCCTTGTTGCAAAGGGTGCTTCACAAACCATGAAATCAAAACATCTTGACGGTCTTGCTGTAGACCTAATGGCTTATGTCGATGGGCGTGGCTGTTGGGAAGTATCAGTATATGATGAAGTAGCTGACGCAGTGAAGCAGGCGGCTATTGAATTAGATGTTCCTATCAGGTGGGGTGCGGCATGGAATGTGCCTGACATTCGTGCATGGGATGATAACATGGAAGAAGCAATGAATTATTATATAGATGAAAGGCGCGGTCAAAACCGTAGGCCATTCATTGATTGTCCACACTTTGAGAAAGGGTAACTATGTCGTTAGTAAAAAATATAAACAAACGTAAAGAGGCTGGAACATCCCGCCCAAAATCTAAATCAACCGTGTCAGCTAAATCGTATGCGGCTATGAAAAAAGGATGGCCTAAAAAGAAGAAAGGCTAATTCTGTAGAATACTTAAACGAATTTCTAATTCTTTAATTCGTAATTCTAATTCTCTAACACGTTGTATGTTAAGCTCTACTGCTTTGGGTGGTTTCCACTCATCAATCCATGCATCGTTTTCTTGAATTTCTTCCCAATGCATTTCCTGTTCATGTTCTAAAAAAGCCAGCCTTTCAACAATACCAAAATACCCCCAGACAGATACGCCTGTAAACGCAATCAATGCAATTAAATTTTTTAGTGGGATAGTAAATTCACTGCCTTCGTTTAATTTATTAGCCATTACTTTTTCCCCGCCCAGCTAGTCACACCCATATACCCAACAACAATGCCACCGCCTGTCAGGTAAAATAAATTACTTATGTCTGCCAAGGCTTCAACTCTTTCTATTTCAATAAAGAACATAGCAAGAGTAAACAGCCCCATAGAAATTAATGTATAACGTGCCATTCTTAATTGCGCTAAATGTTTTCTTAGTTCATCTTCGTTTTGCTCAATCTCTTTTGCAATTTTTAGTTCAGCGTCAGACACAGTGTTATCACCGTCTATGTCATACTTAGCGTATACACTTTCTTTTTCTAAACGCTTAACCATATTAAAAACACCACAGTTATAGTTATTATTATACCCATTACAATACTAATAAGACCTAGAGTTTCCATGTTTTCTTTATGTATTCTGGCTTTTTCTATGCGTTCTGCTTTAGCTAGTTCTTTAGCTTCTTGTATGCGCCTTGCCCGTTCTGCAATAATCCCAGCCCATGTGCCGTGACCAAAACGCATGTCTACCATGTTGGCTATTTCGCGCATTTGTTCTTGCACTAATTTTGCGTCAATGATTTCTTCAGCTACGGACGAAACGCCGAACTGTTCTGTTATGCTTTGGGATGCGGATTTTTTATAACGGTCTTTATTTACTTGGGATTGCGCGGTAAACATACCGTCTATGTATTTAGCAATGCTACTTACATCATTTGCAGTACCGATTGCTGATTTAATTCCTTCGACACTAGCTTTAAATAAAGCTATGCCTGCCATTGTTTCAGCAATCATTTTGTACCTACTTTGTTAAACCCTTTTGCTTTTCATATGTCCTAAGTCCTCCGATGCCAAGCATGCCGCCAAGAACAGTCATCAAAGATGTCATGTCAAATTCTGGTAATTCTGGTATTTCTGTTCCAGTAGCCGCAACAAAAAATATAATACACGGCTGTAAAACAAAGTGATATGAAAACGCAACGCCGCAGACCCACCCAATAAATGGCCGCCAACCGCCTTTAAACAATGAGCCTGAAGCCGCTTCTGCTTTGTTAACTTCTATTTGCGCGAGTGCTAATTCTTGCCCATGTTTTTCGCCCATGGTTGCCAGTTCGTGTGCAATCCTAGCTTTCTCATCTGCATCAGGAATAAATTTATCAAGTAATGTGGTTACTGGTGCTATTAAACTTTGTATCATGTTACCCCCAGAATTTAAGATATTTTGCAATACCTAATAATAGACCTACAAATGCCCCTAAAATAAATATAGCTTTTATGCCACCTTGACCCATGGCTACTTGCTTTTTTAGGTCTTCAATATCTTTCTGGTTTTTTTCCAAGATAGAATGTATCTGGTCTAACTTATAATTAATAATATCATTTTGGGTATCAACTTTAGGCGCACTGGCTCTTTTGCCAGTTTTTGCTACTGGCCTGCTCATTGTGCAATCCTTAAAAAATTTAGTTTCATACTAGTGAGTATATCAGAAACTATTATTTGGGCAAGATTGTTCTAATTTTCTCTAAGTATACGATTAAATCCCATGCTTCCTCTTGGGCATCAGTAATCCAATCATGGTCTGGTTTAGTAGCTTCAGACATAGTTACGCCGTATGTTTTCAGCCCTTCATTAGAGCGTCCAGCCATACGGCGCATTATATCCATCACCATTTTATCTTCAGTGATGATAGGTTTCATTAAAATGCTACATCCATGTAGTGCGAACAAAATTCATTAACACTACAATAGTTCTGGCATCTAACGTCTTCACCTTTACGCAAAACAATCTGGCATTTCTTACCTTCAACCATGTTGTTTGCGCCCAGCCATGCCACTGCTTCTTCGCGGCTAGGCAATACACGGGCGGCAGTCTTGCGTCCATCTTTCATAATTGCAAAACTATCTGGCTTGTTCCACCGTTCTTTAGGCGTACATACAGGCGCACCATTCTTTTCAGCGTCTTGGTGAACTGCAATACGTTCCTTAACAAAAGCAGATTGTTCTTCAGGTGACCACCTACGAATAGGTATCATAACAACTTGCTTTCTAGGGTATGTATCAGATTGCATGACCCGTAGCTTAGACCAATCACGCAAGATAGCTAATATCTCAAGCGATTTAACCTCATGTTTTATTTCAGGGTTAGCCCTAACCAGATAATCCAAACAGTTTAATTGCTGTTCCCATTCTGATTTGCCTTTTTCTAAAGCGTCTAACGCTGACCATGCAGACGTTGTTTTAAAATCAATTAAGTTTCCATCCTTAGATAGATAGTCAAACTGACCTGATAACGTCCAGCCTTGCGTGTCATTGTTCTTAACGAACAACCGTTTTTCTGCAAGGTCATCTTTGCCTGTTGCACGTTCAATAACATGGTGTACTGATTGACCTAGCAAACTAAAGATGCGGTCTGACACATCTTCAGTAAGCAAATCCCAATTAGCTTTTTCCAATACCCTGATGCGTGGCGGGGCAATCAGTCTTGTAACTGATATGTCACTACCGCTTGCATCATACGGGTCATTAGTAACCGCATTAACAATAGCGTCAGGCAATTTTTGTTTGTTAGTTAATTTCATAATGCCCCCTAAAACGGTACATCACCAAGAGCAATGTCATCATCACCTTGGTTTTGTGTTTCATCAGATACATCATTCTCTAACTCTTTAGCCCGTAAGATTATGTTTCGTATACCTTCAGGCAATTGGTTAAACGCTTCACGTTTATTTTCTTGCCAATCAGTAATCGCAAACACAACAGAATTATGATACTGCTCCGCTACGGGGCTGTCTTTAGGCGCAGGCAATACTGCCGCTACACGGGGCTTGCCGTTCTTACCTTCCATTACGTTAAGCATGCAAGGCACACCACACAAAGCGGCAATGTCAAAGCCCTGACGTTCTTGGTCAGTGAAAGGTCTGCCGCGCCATGAAGCTAGGTCATTACCCAAGTTAGATTTTTCGTGAAGTGACAACGTGTAGAACTTACTAATTGTAAGCGGTTCATTGTTGCCGTTTGTTTCAGCAGGCACTTCCCAAATGATAAGCACTTGCCGCTTCCAAGATATGTCACCTTGGTATTCGTTTTCTTGTGTGCCAAGGTCAATCACCTTAACACAACGTCCTTTATGAACGCCTACGGGTACTGTAGGGAAACGTCCTTCACCACCCATTCCTGTTGCCATTATACTCATATGATTTTCTCCATCTTTCTGTTTTAATTACAACTGTTAGTTTACACGGGGAAAAAAATCTACTGGAAGTGTCCACTAATGTAAGCACTGCGGCAAACAACAGTCCTGAACTGTCTTCAATTTCTTTCCCCGATTTTTAAATGTTAACATTTGTTAACTGCAATGTCAAGCAAGTTGACAATAGTTAATATAGTGTGTAAAGTTTACATTAATTAATGTTAACTACAGGTTTTAAAATGTTGCATGACGAATATGATTTAGCGGTTGAGCGCAGAAAAGAGGTTGTTACTAAATATGGCGGCAAAAATTTAGCCCGTATGTTAGGCATCTCGCACCCTGCCGTTAGTAAATGGAAAACTATACCGCCATATAGAGCATTTCAGATTGCCAAGCTAGGCGATTATGAGGTAGAATATCTTAGACCTGATTTGAGGATTGCGCCCCGACACACGGCGTAGGCCACCATCGAAAGAGGACTAGGTTAAAAGTTGTGTGTCTTTTCTCCCTATGTTGAACTAGGGGTGGTTTCGATTTGCCACCCCTATTTTTTTGCTAATGTATTTTAATGGTAGAATATTTGTAGGTTTTTTTCCGAACACCTACAAAAGATGTGGGTTCAAATCCCGCCATTAGCACCATCACTTTTTCCAATAGCCGTACACCATTTTGTCAGTGCTATCCCAAGTGTCAAAAACATTGCCATCAACAACCGCGACAAAGTGCCTAGCTTGCCTAGCTATAATGACACCATCACGCTTAAAATCACGGGGTCTTGCTTTGCGGCCTTCATACTTTGGCGCACTATGCCATTGGTAACCTAATTTGACTAACAGTTTATGAAATTCATGTTTCATAATGCCATCACGCGCAGACTTCTTACCGCCTGCATCTTTGTTAGCTTGTGCTACTAATTTATATGCTTCCACATAGGCTTCGCCCATCTGTACTAAATATGGCATGCTTTCAGCTATTGCCAAAGCCCTTGCCGCACAATCCCCTGTCTTACCTAAAAAGCCAGCTTCTTTTCTGCCACCGTCAGTATAATGCCAATCCATAATTTTCTCCTTTATGTTTGATTGTTAACTAAGGTTAACATACAATAGCAAAATAGTCAACCATTAAAAAATGGCATTGTTATGCGATTGCTATGCGGTTACTAAAAAATGCTATCGTTTTGTTAATGGCAAAAGTATCCCCTTCATCTTCACCTTCAACTTCACCTTCATCCCCAACAAGATAATAGCAACAGCACAACCCAACTTGACAACTTAACCAAAGTATATTATCTTCTATATTGAGAAAAGTTAATACGAAACATAGGTACATTATGAGAAACAATTCACAGAACGAACAAAGCCCTGCTTTCCAGTTCTATGCTGGTGATTGGATAAGCGACCCATCCCGCATGCGTATGACGTTGGAAGAACAAGGTGCATATATATTGTTGTATTGCCATTGTTGGCGTGGGTTTCAGATACCGTTTGATTTTGAAATCATGTCAAAGATGTGCAATTGCACAGAAGAAAAAATAAAAAAACTATTCCCCAAATTTGAACACCTGTTCAAACAGTTCAAAGATAAGCATGGCATTACATATTTAGTTAGTGTGCAGGCTGAAGCTGAAAGAAAAGAACAGGCTACAAATCGTGCAAAGCGTTCTGCCGCTGGCAAAAAAGGCGCAGAAGCTAGGTGGAAAAGTGATGACGTATAATATCAATAGCCATTATCACGAATTTATTTCTGCTTTTGGTGCGCGTCATAGCTTTCAAACTTTTTGTGATAAGGGCAGGGATAGGCGTTTGTGCAGGCAACTGCATGGCACATTGCAACAGCATTTTGATGAACTGACTGCCTTAAATGCTAAAGGTGCAGGCGTTTTCTTTACTGTAAATCAAACTAATGGTGAAGGCAGAACAACTAAGCATATAACTAATGTGCGTTCAGTGTTTATTGATTTAGATGGAACACCATTGCCCAAATCATTTAATTTAGAACCGCATTTGATAGTAAACACAAGCAACGGCAAGTATCACTGTTATTGGTTAGTTAAAAATATGCCAATGCCATCTTTTAATTTGTATCAAGAAGCGTTGGCAACAAAGTTTAATTCTGACCCTGTTGTTAAAGATTTGCCCCGTGTCATGCGGTGCGCTGGCTTTTACCACCATAAAAATGACCCATATCCTATAAAAATTACGTCAATGCATGATGATGAGCCATACACAATGGACGAAATTCGTGAGGGTTTAGAGTTAGTACGTCCGCAACGGATAGAAATTGATTACAAAAGCTACACACCGTCTACCTATCAGGGCAAATATACAGGAACTTTGCGCTATGGCATGACAAAAGGTGATAGGCATGCGGCACTTGTACGCATGTTGATTGCAATTCGTAAGCGTGGCGAAAGTATTGATTACGCAATGGCTGAAGCTATGGAATTTGCGGCATCATGCAACCCACCAGAAAGCACCGCTGAAGTTCAGTTTCAAGTTAGGGATATTTATGCAAGATATTAAATTACGAGATTATCAAGAGCAAGCAATAGACGCTGTTCGTCACCAATTCCAGCGCGGTATTAAAAAAGTATTGCTGGTTGCCCCTACGGGTGCAGGCAAAACGGTCATAGCGTCTGCCATGATTAAAGCAAGCCAAGATAAATCTAATGCGTCTTTGTTTGTAGCACATAGGCGCGAACTTGTGAAACAATGTTCACAAAAACTCACAGATTTTGATGTAAACCATGGCGTTTTGATGGCAACAGTGTCACCAAACAATTTTGCTACAGTTCAAGTTGCGTCTTTGCAAACTTACACGGCAAGAAAAGATAACGAACATTTTTGGAAACCTAACGCAAAGATTATATTTTTAGATGAAGCGCACCGTTCAGCGTCTAAAACATTTCAGGATTTATTATTAGAATACCCTGATGCATACGTTATTGGCTTAACAGCAACGCCATGTCGTGCAGATGGTAAGGGTCTTGGTAACTATTACGATGCGCTAGTAAATTGTGGAACTATATCCGAACTAACAGAACAAGGGTATCTTACACCAGCTAAAATACTTGCCCCGTCTATGCCAGACTTAAAAGGTCTTAAATTACAGGCAGGCGATTACGAAAAGCGTGGCCTTAACAACCGCATGAACCAACCAAAGTTAGTTGGTGACCTTGTAAGCCATTGGTTAGAGCATGGTGAAGGCAGGCCAACAGTAGTTTTTGCGTCAAGCATTGCCCATAGCAAATACATATCCAGCATATTTAACGACAACGGTATTCCTAGCGGTCATATTGATGGCGAAATGGATGAAGTTAAACGTGTAGAAGTATTGCGGCAATTGCATGAAGGCGAAATAAAAGTTCTATCAAATTGTATGGTGCTTACAGAAGGATGGGATGAACCCAAAGTGTCATGCGTTGTAATAGCAAGGCCAACCAAATCTTATGGCATGTATTTGCAAATGGTAGGCAGGGCGTTGCGTCCATATGAAGGCAAAACCGACACTCTTATCATTGACCATTCTGGATGCGTCTATGAACACGGGTTTCCTGACGAAGCACCTGAATGGAAACTTACTACGTCAGAAGAAAGTGCCATACAAAAGAAAGAGCCTGAACCAATAGAGAAACAACCTGTCACCTGTTCTGTATGCCATACGGTATATAAGCCAGCCAGAGGGTTTCCAGAATGTCCTAGTTGCGGTGCTATTCCTACAAAAGCACAACAGCAAGTTCACATACAGCAAGGCAGGCTGATTGAATTAGTTAAAAAAGAAAAGATAACCACGCAAGACAAAGTTGATTTCTACGCACAATTGCTGACCTACGCAAAAACTAAAAGTTATTCACGGGGATGGGCTGACCATACTTACAAACAAAAATTTGGTCATTTTCCTCATAACAAACAAGTAATAGCCAAACCTGTCAGTGATGATGTGAAGAAATTTATCCAACATCTAAACATAAAGAAGGCCAAATCCAAATTTCACAAGGGGAAAATATATGACTGATAATGATGTACTAGAAAAGAAAATGCATGAACTGCGCGAGATAGGCGAAAAGCATGCAAAAGCCAGAGGCAACGTATCACTGTTAGAGCATGGCAGAAAGATACTATTGTCCACCATAATGAAAGAAGTAATGGTTAAGGGCAAAGAATTTTCTACCATAGCCGCCCAAGAGCGTGAGGCTAGGGCAGATGATAGATACCAAACGCATATAAGTGCGCTTGCCATTGCGATAGAAGAAGAAACAAAATGGGCATGGGAAAAAAAGATAGTTGATATGAACTTTGAAAGTTGGAAAACTAAAATGATTAATCAAACTGTTGAGAGAAAAAAATATGCCTAAAGCAAAGACCGCCGCAGAGAAAAAGCATATGTCTAAAGTTGCTGAACTTGGATGCATAATATGCTATCGTATGGGCTATGAAGGTTCACCAGCGGAGTTACATCATATTAAAGAGCATACGGGCATGGGCAAAAGGTCTAGTCACTTTGAAGTTATCCCGTTGTGTCCTATGCATCACCGTTCTAGCGATGCCGCTTACCATGTGTCACCCGCATCATTTACCGCAAAATGGGGAACGCAACGCGACTTACTCAACTTTACATTGGCACTTTTAAGCGAAAAAAATGGGGGCAATTAAGCCCCCACTATTACAAATTGTTACATATTATTACAACAGGATAACTTTTACTTCTGTTTCTAAATACACCTCAAACATGCTTTTAATTTGTGATGTGATTAGACGTTCCTCACCTACTATTGCAAGCGATTGTGTTTTGTCTTTGTAAGTAATGCCCGTCAGCTTGTGTAAATCAAAGCTAATGTTCTGCATTGTTATTCTGTTCTCGCCTTCCTCAAACGTGTTATCGTTTATTGTTGGCTGATACACAGTAACGTGCCTGTAACGCTCACTATTGGAAACACGTTTAATAACTGCAAACAATGTTTCTCCCTTTATTATTTTAATCATTTTGTACCTCGTCATTTACTACTAATACCCATTGCGAAACAACATCATTGTCGTGCCACTCCCATTTTGCAGGTAGATATTCACCGTCTATGTAGACTGTTGGTGTGTCAGTCATATCATTCCCCTTCAATTAGTCTTGCTGATGGAAAATAAACTTGAACCGTGGTTTTGATTACATCCCAATTTATGCCAAGCGATGTATCGTGGCATTTTTTAAGTTGGGCTAGTATAAATCGCGCCTGAAACCCCTGAAGGTCAGGCGCAACGCTTAACACATCGTCAACGCTCCAAATTATTTGAATGGACGTAGGCTGGTTAAACATCAAAGCCAAATCGCTTTCCCCATATTTAGAAAAATCTGTCATAGCAAATCCCCTTGGTTTGGGTTGTCAGTGATGGGCTTGAAAGTTATGTCAGCAAGTTGATAATCTTCACCACCAAACTTTGATTTGTGCCATGCGCCAGATGGTTTGATTGTTTCTAATTGCTCGACAGACAGGCGCATACTGCGCCCATCGTGTACGATTTCCAAACCGCCTTGCCGCCTTGCGTTGTCTAATTCGTAATCACGAATAGAAACAAATTTGCCAAGCCATAATTTATTGACTGTCTTTTTTAGCATTTAACGCCCCTTCTATGTAATGAACGGCATCAGCGGAAAAACCGCCAATGTTCCATTCGGTTATGTCTTCAGTAGCAAGACCATGAACACCACAATAACAAACGCCATTCTTCCAGTTATAAAGCGTTGCAACCGTGTCATCGTTAAAAACGAACATCCATTCAAAATCTATTTTGTCACCCAATTCACCGACTGCATGAGGTTCACCAAATACAGCGCAAATTTCTTGGAAACTACTTGTCACCGAACCCTGTCTATGGGTCATGTTGATTTCGGAATTTTCAGCCTGCCGAAAATCTATTTCTTTAATAATGTTCATTCGTCACCCCCAGAAAATGCCTTCATCATCCAAGCCCAAAACGCACCGACCAAGCCTAGAGCCATTACAGCCCCAATCCACATCGTATCGGTGTAGATTATTGCGCTGAACACAAGTCCAGCGCATAACCCCAAGAACAAGCCAAAGCCAATCATTGTGATTGCTCCGCAACGGTTGCCAAGAATGTTGAACAGTCAAGGTCAACATCTAGCAAATCAAAGAACGC
>Ga0181388_1000033_pt1 | contig 36831 bp, 27 predicted proteins | sample 11SPOviralmetaG_FD_130120 | JGI IMG/M metagenome (GOLD analysis project Ga0181388, IMG submission 130120) | Marine viral communities from the oligotrophic San Pedro Time Series (SPOT) site, San Pedro Channel, CA, USA - 11 SPOT_SRF_2010-05-17 | ecosystem: Environmental > Aquatic > Marine > Strait...
CCAGAGCAACACGCAGAAGTTATACAGTTTATCAATGATGAGAAGCATAACTTAAGAGAAGTTTCATTAAGGATGGTACTTAAAGTAAGTGACCTATACAAGATGTACAAGGGTGAGCCTAGGTGGAAGACCATAGCATATGCCACTTGTTGCAAAAGGTTAGTTGCTTAGAACCAATCCTCTCTATGATAGGCAAGGTGAGAATTCTTGCCTATCTCTTTGAAATAAAATAATATTTTCACGGTGGGGTTATGGTGTAGTACAGGGTGCTAGGATTGGGTGGCAAGCCTACCGACGCATCGATGATTTTCCATTCAAACCCCTATAAGGAAATGGCTAATAGTGTAAGGCTAAAAATCACCTCACAGATTTGATTTAAATTTTTTTTTTGCACAGTTTTTTTAGGTTGACAAGTGTATATAGACCTGGTATAATGTGTATATTGGCAGTGTTAAGTAGAACGTTTAAATGACACTGCTTTCACTGTAGTATTTGTAATATAGTATATGGTTGTATAGTGTATTACGGATACTACAGTTCTTTAGTGTGTATAAGAAGCAGAGAGCTAATATATGCAATATAACTTCGCACTAAAGAATTCAAAAGGGAACGTAGTGATTATGATAGCAGGATTGTTTAATATTATGTAGTTAGTACTAAAAGTAGCACTAGGAGTGTTCATAGGCTTGTATGCATTTGTATTTCTTATTGGCTGTATAGTATAGTTCAATAAATAAGTTTATGGACTTAGAACATCGCATAAACAGTATAAGAGCTCGTATAAAGGATATGTATCTTCATCTAGGATATGACGCTAGAGGAATACACAAAATAAACTCTGCACAAGTAGAAGAGAAATCTAGTGCTGTAGAGGTGGATCGTACACCAGAGAACGCTAAAGACTCGGAACTAGACGCACTAAGACGTGCATTAACATCATCTAAATAACTGAAAGATTACCTTATGGAAGACTATGCTGAATGGGCAAGACTGTTGCGAGAACGTTATGGTATTGCTGATCCTTTAGGGTAAAAATTTTTGCGTAAAAAATTTTGCTTTAACTACTATAGGGCCCCGGCGAAATAGCACGAAGTTCTTGCTCGGATACACTATAGTATCATTATCGATCTCTGCTTCTTTACACTGCTATTGCCGGGGATCTTCTTACAAAAATTTTTGCTAAAAAATTTGCGGAGTACTAGTGTGGGGCCGCGTTATTTCTGATCCACAAAACTGTACAGTTTTTCTGCTTCTGTCAGTATTGATTCTGTGGTTGGAAACTCAGGACGATTCTTGTCGTCTATGATCTTTCCTGATTCAGGATCACGTGTACGGGTTTGTTCCCATATACTCATTTCTCTTTCGTATTTGCTGTGAAGTAAACCCTGTGCTTGATTCAGTATATCTGCACGGATTTCGTATGCGTTTCTATTAGACATATTATGTCCTCCTTTGTGTATGTTTGTGTGTGTACTACAACGCATTGTGTACTAGTGTATTTAATCAATTCTGACCCGCCATAAATACAACTATGAACAAGTGCGTATACATAGACAGAGCATATGAATTCAATACCATTGTAAAAGACAACAAGAACTATGCAAAAGTAAAACCTTGCTGTCATAGTCATTGGGGACTAATACCCAACGGCATAAGAAACCCATTGGAGAGTTTTGAAACCAATGAAGTAATAACCAACAATCAAGTTATACAATGGTTTCGTGATTACAACAAAACAGGTGCATTACCAAAGACCTGCAAAGCCTGTACTCAAATAGAAAGTGCTGGTGGCAAAAGCAGTAGACAAAGCAGTTTAGAAGACTATGATCCAGACTATGACATCTTTATGCTTGATATACACACTGGCAATGAATGTAACCTGGCTTGCAGTATGTGCAACAGTTATAGCAGTAGTCTTATCAAAAAGGAAATGAGCAAGTACAATCCACAAGACTTGCCCAGCAATTGGCAAGAAGATATAGGACAAGATCAAAATTCAGTAGCAACATTTGCACAACTGGATCAAATAATGAGCAGTAAAAGTGTACAGTATATCAAGTTCAAAGGTGGAGAGCCTATGTTAAAACGTAACTGGGTCAACATTGAACGTGGATTGTTGAGTGGTCAGTATGCCAAAACCAGACTGCGTATAACCACAAATGGTACAAATCTAAATCCCAATGTATTGAAAACTCTCAGTCTTGCTAAAAGTGTTAGTGTTAATGTAAGTGTAGATGGGTTTGGTGCAGTTGGTGAAATGATACGTTGGCCACAAACAGCAGGCAAGATACAACAAACATTAGACAACATTGCCAACAACAAAGACAAACATATCAAGTTCAATACACAAACTATAGTAAGCATAATGAACTTGGGTGCAATAGAAGATATATGGAAACGTTGCAGTAGTGTATCAAATCAAACAACATTTGACTTTGATCTAAAGCCAGAAGGACATCCATTGGATTATCGTAATGTTCCTGTTGACATAAGAGCCAAGGTACGAAGCAGTATGGATCCTAGTATAATGTACAAGAAAGCATCAGGTACATATGGAACATCAACTCCACTGCGTAACCTTATAGACATACAGCATGAAGGTTGGACTGCTCCTGCAGAAGTAAAACGTACACTAGCATGGTTTGAAAAGCATAGAGGTCAAAGTCTAGAACACGTTCTACATCCTGAAATATACAAATGGTATCTCAGCATATAATCGCTGGTATTACAGAAAAACTAAAATAAACACCTTGCGTATTAGTTTTTATAATACCTATAGATAAATACTATTGACTTAAATTTCTGGGGCAATCTAAACTGAGTCAAATATGGTGTTAAAAAATTGACACCGTAAAAAAATTGACAATATAAATTGACGGATTATTTCGCCTCAGTTCCAGTTAAGTCTATATATTATGGACGGCTAGACCGAGTAAGTAATTGTATATACTTCTAACCGTGATATACAGAGTTAACTGGAGAGGAATAAATGAAGAATATTTTTATAGCCTTTGCGGCAATGGTAATGATTCTAGTTACCACACCTGCGATGGCAGAGACCAACACTGTGACTAGTACTGTTACTAGCAGTAATACAGTGACTGGTACAACAACCGTTGATAAAACTCCACCAACGGCTAGTGCGCCTAATGTAGTAGTAAACAACCAAGACGTTTGTACTACGGCAGTGAGTGCGGCTGTTCAAACACAGATTTTAGGAGTAGCCGGCGGTACAACTATTAAAGACTTGAATTGTGAAAGATTAAAACTTTCAAGAGCACTGTATGGTATGGGCATGAAGGTTGCGGCCGTCAGTATGCTTTGTCAAGACCCTAGAGTATTCAACAGTATGGAAATGGCAGGCACACCTTGTCCTTACAAAGGTAAGATCGGTCTAGAAGCGGCGACTGCCTGGGCAAACGACCCTGAAGCAAGACCGGATTATGAAGACTGGTTGAAGCGTAATGATCTTGAAGAACCGGGGGCCTTAGATGGCAAGAGTTTGGGCATTAGTGCTGGTCTTTTGTTGTTATTGCTCCTATAGTCTAGCAGACGGGGGTTATACACAACAGTATCAAGTTGGTGACGCAGGACCGAACAGCGGTACTATCACTGCGGTAACTGTTAACAGTGTTTTATCTGACACCCAATCAGAACTTATAGGTGGCTTCCAAGAAACAACAGAAACATGGAACCATACTGAAACCTTAACTGAATATAGACAAGATCAAATTATCACAACAGAAATAGTAGAAGTCATAACAAACGTTACACGAGAAGTAGTAACAGAAGTACAGACTCCAGTGACAACTACTACGACAACAGAAACATATACAGAAACTACTACAAGTAATCTAGCACCTGATATATCAAGTAATAATTATACTTCAAGTGGTAGAGTTATTGTAGGACCTGCAGGTAATTGTAACCACAGTGGATCCTTACAAGCAGGAGAAGCCTGCTTTGGTCATGCTAACACTGCCGGACAAGCAGACGGCGGAGGCACTATTACTAGTAACAAATTTGATATAGACACAGGATTAACACAAGCAGAACTTAATAGAGGTTTAGATCTTGCTTATGGTTATACATTACAATCACATCAAAGTAATACTACAGTGCCATTATGTAGTAAGACAAATGGCGATTGCAAAGACGAATTTAAATTAACAGTAAACATATACGACAGTACAACTTTAATCAATAGTTATGTACACACCACAACATTAGATTGGAACGGCAGTAGAGATATTTCACATTCCCAAGTTATACCGTCAAACAACTACAGTCTAGGACTAGAAGCAGAACTAGTAATGTGGGGAGTTGATGCAGGATATACTAACAGATACTTTGGTCCAATCGTAAGCGATCCTTGGTTAACTGTTACATATGATATTATAGGTTATGTTACAGAAACTATTACAACATATGTAACTGAGCAGGTTATTAGTTATGTTACTGATCAAGTAATATCATATGAAGAAGTAACTAACATTGAATTAGTAGATAGAACATTTACAACAGAACTAACAGATACAACTACAGTATTCACAAGTGAATACATAGGTGATCCTATAGCAGATATACCTGTAGAAGATACAGGACCAGGTGAAGAGTTTACAGTTGAAATTGAAGATGTAAATGGTGATGTAATTGCTGAATTCACAGTAGAAGTTGTTGAAGTTGAAGCAGGTGTAGTAGAAGTACAAATAGAATCAACAGATAGTGCAACAGGAATAGTAGAGATTGAAACTGTAGCAGTAGTAGAAACTATACAAGAAATAGAAACACTAGATACAGGAATGGATACTAGCATGGATACATCTAGTATTGCAGACATGGACATAAGCGTTGACAGCGTTGATTCAATAGGTGATTTAGCAGAAGTAGCAGACATAGAAATAGATACAGGTTCTACAGATACAGCAGTTGAAGTAGAGGTTGAAGTTGATGTTGAAACTAGTGTAGATAGTACATCTGAAGTAAATACAAGTAGCATAGAGGATACAAGTACTAATGAAACCAGTGAGTCCGGAGAAACTTCAGGAACTACAGAAGCAAACGGAGAAGGAACTGCAGAGACCGAAACTGACGCATCGACAGAGTCTACAGGAGATGCTGGGTCCGACGAGTCCACTAGTGAAAGCGGCGATAGCGGCGATGAAGGACAAGAGTCCGAAGATGTTCAAGATAGCGACTCTGGGGATGAATCCAATGATGAAAATACGTCGGAAGAAGTATCGGAGTCCAGTAGTGATGTGGAAGAGTCAGTGGAAGGAAGTGGAGACAGTGATTCAAAAGAAGGACAAGATGGAGACGGAGACAAAAAGGATTCTAATAAATCTGGATCAGGAACAAAGTCAAAAGTAAAAACAAAAATAACTAAAAGTCCTAAAGAAATTAAAAAAGCCACTAAAGCGGCAATCACTAAAAAAATATTACAACAGATTTCAATAGCGGCAAATCAAAGTTTTGCGGCAGGTGAAAACCTTAGACTAGTGTTGTTAGCAACACAAGGTGATACTCAAACATTTAATGAGTATCAAAGTAAACTACCTCAACAAGATACAGTATGGTATAACGATCAAGGCATATATCAAGACGTGCCACAGATGGAAGATCCATATGGTGTGCTATTCAGTTTAGCACAAGATAAGAAGCATGAGGAGATGGTAGAGGAGCAATATCGTGACTAGTTTATGTTCATTGGCATTTGGCATTGCATTTTCAGCACACTTGTCAATGATTGGAGATTATAATAGTGTACACCCTTACGCAGAGTGCGTTAATGATAACGGTGGCATGACATCTGTATATTACAATAGTATGGATGAGATAACAATATTCGGTGGATACAGACATGAATTCAACGATGATTGGTCTTTAGATGTAGGACTAGCAACAGGATATGTAGATGATTATCCTGCAGTACCTATGGGAAGACTAAGATATAAAAACTTTTTTATTGTACCTGGAGTTGAATATTACGACAATGAATATCAATTTGGTACTGTAATAGGAGTTCAATTTGAGTTAGGTAAGTAATTACTTAAGAGAGGAGAGAGCAACATGGCGGAAATAGAACTAGCGGGTGCTAAGATTAGAGGTGGAAAACTTCTATTAGTGATTCCGATTGTTAGTGCATTAGCCGGCGGATTATGGGGTGCGTTTGAATTTTATAAAGATTATAGTATAATGAAAGATAAGATTGAAACATACGTTGCTCCAGATCTAGGCGAGTTTGATAAAAATCTTGCAGTTATGAATGAAGATATGATTCTTGTTAAAGAAGAATTTAAACTTTATAAAGAAATGATTACAGATTTAAAGTCAACTATAGGCGATATGAAAAGCGATGTACATGATATTCGTATTGAGTTACGTGATGATATCACAGGTGTACACACTAACTTGGAACAACAAGATACTCGTAACAGAAGTAATGTTGAAACAGTGAGAGGCGTTATCAATGCCTTTGAAGTTAGAATGGATAGAAAGATAGATAAACTTGATGATAAACTAGATTCACTAGAAGAGAATTTAGATCTTAAAATTAAGAAGGCTCTTGAAAATCCATTATCAAAAGCGGCCGGCGGTTAATCCAGAATATTAACTACTCGGTTAACGCAATCCGTCTGACCGGATAAATACTTTTGAGAAAGAGACTTTTGAGAATAGTAGGATGAGGGAGATAGTCTTTGATAGATCCGGTTACAGCCATAGCGGGAGCAACCGCGGCTTTTAACGCAATAAAATCAGGCTTCAGTGTAGGTAGAGATATAGAGAACATGGCGGGCGATCTAGGCCGTTGGATGAATTGTATTTCTGATCTTAAAAAAGCAGAAGAACAAAATAAGAAGCCACCGTTATTTAAAAAACTTTTCCAGGCAGGTAGTGTTGAAGAAGAAGCAATGGCAATTTTCATGGCTAAGAAAAAAGCAGAAGATATGCGAGAGCAACTTAAACAAATTATTATAATGTCTAGAGGATTGAGTGCTTGGGACGAACTTATTAAGACCGAAGCAGACATAAGAAAGAAAAGACAGAATATGGTATATGCTCAGCAAGAACTAAGACAGAAATGGATTGAAGGTATTGCTGTTAGTTTATTAGTACTATTGATAGTTGGGTTCTTAGGTTTTATGGGTTATCTCTATTTAAATAGATAACTATTTAACTTTAGCACCAGGAAAGTTTTTCTTAATATATTTCTTACGTTTCTTTAAGGCAAGATCCAGTTTAAGTTTAGATACTCTATCCACAAAATTTATTCCTTGTAAATGATCAAACTCATGTTGAAATACTCTAGCATCAAATCCATGTAACTCTTCATTAACTGTATTGCCTTCTTTATTTTGATAAGATACTGCAATACTGTTAGCACGACTTACATTAAGCATAAGTGCAGGAAAACTTAAACAACCTTCTATACCTAAGTTTGTTTCTTTACTAGCCGCTCTAATAACAGGATTGAATACTGCAATTTTATCACCGTTTGATTTTAGTATAGAAAACACAGATGCATCTAAACCAACCTGATTAGCCGCAAGTCCTACACCTTTTGATTTCTCCATTAGTGTAAGCATTTCAATTTCTAATTGCAGAGGATCATGTTCGTCAAACTTAAAAGGTTTAACACTCTTCATTAAAAAGTCGTTTGGGTAAAATAATAATTTCATTTTTTGTAATCAATCTTCTTTTCATCTAGTACTTCAAATAAAGAACCGTCTTGGAACATATCTCTAACTATATCACAGCCACCAATAAATTCACCTTTAACATATAGTTGCGGAATTGTTGGCCAATCGCTAAAATCTTTTATTCCTTGTCGTAGTTCTTCTGATTCAAGTACATTAATATCTTTGTAATCAATTTCTATCATAGTTAACATACGCGACACCATATTACTAAATCCGCATTGTGGTTGTGCTTTGTTGCCTTTCATAAAAAGTACAACATTGTTATTGTTAACATCTTCTTGTATTTGATCTTTAATATTCATAGTAACTCCTATTTGTATATAAAAGGATCTTTCTTTTTCATTTCTTTTATACGTTTTTTATATTCTCTATCTACCTTAATTTTGTAACAAGTATTCTTGATCATTCTATAAGGCATCATAAGAAAAAACTTTATTCTCTCTAACATTTTATATCTCCATCATTTTTGCCGCTTCACTGAAGTGAGTAGCAAACTTTTCGTTTCTTAGTTCATCATTTTTAGTTATAAAGTATTTAATATTGCCTTTGGTATATGACTTATCTTCCCACCAGTTTTCGCTATACATAAAATTTATAACTTGTTTAATTTGTTTGTTCTCTACTGTAACACTATTTAACATTTTGTCGACCTCTTTTTTCATATGTAAAGGCATACTTTTAATGTTAAAATGCTCAGGTGCCTGCATAATATTTAGGTATATAGGCAGGTTATTATCTCTGCAATAGTATATCATATCATCTAAATACAATGCGTTTTGCACGTTCACAGTACAGCATACATGGGTATAAAAGCCATGTGACTGCCATAACTGTATATTTTTATTAACTTCGTCCCATTTTGCTGGATGTCTTTGATATTCAAACTGTCCATGTATACCATCTATACTAAACATTACATCTACAAATTTAAATTTACTTAATACAGTTTCAGCAAACTCTTTATCATAATATGTTCCATTTGTGTTATAATGTATAGTTTGATATTTGCTATATCCTTTTTCAACACAATGCTTTAATACTTCTTTGTGCTTTTGTATCATCATTGGTTCGCCGCCAGTAAAATCAAAGTGTTCTACATTACCAACTACATTCATAAAGTCATTCCAGAAGTTATCATTCTGTTCGCTCCAATCTTTTTTAGGATAGAAGTTTTTTACTTTTACAAACGGATTGTTAGGATCATTATCTAATGTCTTTTGATCTTTAAGCCACTTACTGCTACTCCACGGACTACATATTCTACATTTTAAATTACAAGTTGTTCCAAATTTAAGATCCAAGTATACTGGTTTAATTGTTTCATCAAAATGTTCTAAGTACTTTTCGTTACTTTCTATACGTTTACTTTTACCACCTGCTGATTCTATATCCCAACATAGTTTACAACCATCTGGTTTAATGTTGTTTTTAAATGCTTTTCTTATGTTTTCAGCACCGTAACTATTCATTGCTTGTGTAATACTAGTATCTTGCATACTTACATTAGAGTTGTCAGAATTCTTGTAATGTCCACTATAAATACAACAAGGACGGGCAAACCCGTTAGCACTTGTTTCCAAGTGGATCCAAGGTAGAACACAAAAGTTATTAGGTACACTCATAATGAAAAAGATCCTAGCATTAGGTTGTAGTTGGACAATAGGTCATAACATAGACTATAATCAAACTTGGCCATATTTTTTATATACATATTTATCAGAAAAGTTTGATGATATTCATATATTTAATGCAGGCAAATCTGGATCAAGTATACAGTATTGCAGTAGTATTATTGACGACATTGGAGACGACTATGATGCTGTTATTATTCAATGTACAACTAGTGACAGGAACGAGTATGGCATAAATGGTATACTAGAGAAAGAACTTAGAGATATAAGTTTTGTTAAACGTAATAAATTTTACACAGAAATAATGCGTGATGACTTAACTGAGTTTCAAGTCAATCCTGGTATGGCTTGGTCAGTTAATGATAGGTTCAATAAAAACTATCAATCAGATCCTTACTTTGATAAAATAAGCAGAACAATTAAAGAGCATCATGTACCAGACTTTGACAAAAAAGAATTACTAGATTTAGTAAGAGGTTGGAGTACTTTGCATATGCATAGTAAAAGTCAAATTGGACAATACAGAGATACAGTTAGAAGTATATCGCACAAACTACAAAACAAGCCACACTTGTTTTTTAATTGGTTAAACAACCAACCTGTTACTCCAAATGTTAATTATGTAGGTAATGTACAAGACAATATTGATATGGATAATCTAGTAATAGATGCTGGTTTTCATTTAGATGAAAAAGGTAACAATAAAGTTGCAGAGCTCTTATTAGAGCCTGTTACTAGAATACTTTCTTCTTAATACATCTAGTTCCGGAAATGTATCAAAAAACTTTTCGTTTCTAATAATATCAACTTTATTGTTACGTTCAAAGAAGTGAGGCAGTTCGTCACTTCGTTCTTTAGTATACATGAACTTTACTGCTGACCTCCAGTGATTGATTACACTTTCGGCGTTATCGTGTTTGTAACCTTCATGCCCATACTCCATATTACCATATGTTTCTTGCAACCAGTTTATGTGGTTTTCTATTTTTTGTTCCACTAGTACTTTGACTTCGTGTGGTAATATCTGTAGGTTATACGCTCTCGGTTCAGTAAGTATATTGATGTTAAAACTATGCTTGTCTATATAACCTTTTTCTAACCATTCTTTATGGAAGTCAGGTAAATGTAGACTGTTCATAAGACTATATGTTGAACTTACAAAAAATTCTACGTGTGGCACTTCTTGTATTAAACGTTCTCGGTTGGAAACAACTTCAGCCCACTTCTGACCTTTTCTCATGTACTCGCCACGTTGTCCCATTGCATCAAGACTTGCACCTATGCTCACGCTAGGAAATTTTTTCCAAAGTTCTATAACATCATCACTTTTGAATTTTAGTTTACTGAAATTTGTATTGTATCTTATTCTTACATCTGTTCTATTATTCTCTATTAACCATTTTAAAATACGATAGTGTTCCTCCATAATTAAAGGCTCACCACCAGCGAAATAGATCTCTTCTGTATATTCTAATGCAGGTACAAGTTGACTCCATAGTGTTTCCGGATCATCTGTTGCATGATCTATTTTTGGAAACTCACCTTGACTACTAGGATATAACTTTTTGTGATCTTCGTACCAGCCACTACTTAAATGTGGCCCACATGATCTACATTTCAAATTACAAATATTGCTGAATCTAATATCCATATATGCCATATTAAACTTGTCAACAGTGCCATCTTCTTTAGTAGACTCAACAACGTTATCGTGTGTTGTAAATGTTCTATTCATGTGTTTTCTTAAACTATTGCTACCTGATTTATCAAGTTCAAAACATCTGTTACATAAACTGTTGAACTTGCCTTCAAGCATATCTAGTCTAAGTTTACGCATTGTTTCGTTATTCCAAATGTCATACAACTTATCTTTTCTTGCATTACCAATTGGTTGATCCATATGCGTCATACAACAAGGGTATGCATTGCCGTTAGGCCATACGTGGAGATGTGTCCACGGTGCCATACAAAATGCCTTGCTGTCTTTGTTAATTGTCATTTTCTTCTACATACTCTTGAGAGCCAGGATTAGCACCTTGTGGTTTAAGTACCCAGCCTTCTTGTTTAGCACGTTCCTCAAGTTCTTGTTTGTGCCTCCAGCCTTTAGTACTATCTCCATCAAACAATCCTGCTACAGGTTCTATGTTAGTAACTGGCAATGAGTTCCACCAGTCTATAAGTTTAGGGTGATTTGCAAAAGCCTTTTCAAAACTTTTGTTTCTACGAATATCATATTGCATATAAAAACTTTTAAAATCTCTGTGTCTTGTTTCTATGCTACTAGTATATTTATGTCCTTCTTCGACTTCTTCTAAGTAAGATATTAATCTCTTAATTCCGTCTATTTCCATTTCGTGTATGTATTTGTTATCGCCGTTAGTGTCTATCCATTGTTGTAATGCATCTGCACGTTCTTGTCTTATTTCTTGTGGTAGCACTAATGCACTCTGGAAACTAGGAAAACGCAATATGTTAAAACTCATAGTAGGAAAATGTTTGTTATCTTTTTCTGTTTTAAGTTGTAACATTTCATCTAAAAATTCTGGTAGGCTAAACAAGCACAGAGCGTTTATAGTAAGCATCATATGAAACTCACGCAAGTTACCTTCGTTCATCATTTTACGACAGTTACTAATCCATGTATCCCATACTAGTCCATCTCTAATGTATTCTGCTTGTATACCAAATGCTTCGTTGCTTGTATATAAATCAAAATATTTAAAACTGTGTGTAGCATCACAAAGCCTTTGCATAAGTTCTGGCTTTGGACCTAAGTTGCTGTTAACAGCAAGTCTAACTTCGCACTCTGGATTATCTTTCCACCAGTCCATAAGTTTCCAAAAGTCTTGTGACATAGTTGCTTCGCCACCTGTAACTCTTAATTCTTCTAAACTGTATTGTAATTCTTTTGTCCACCATTCCCAAAATGCTTCTGTATAAGGATTGTCTTTGTTCTTAACACCATATGGTTGTGCCCACTTGCCGTCTTGTTGGAATGCTCTAGCACCATCAGATACTAGGTTTTGATAAGCACCGTTCTTACGAATATCGTTCATCCATGTTGTACTAAAACTAGCATTGCAATATGAACAAGCATAGTTACAGTTTGCATCAAATGCAATCTCTAATGTTTTTAAGTCAACATCTTTGGTCCAATCGTATTTTGTCTTTGCTTCTTTTAAAGCACTATCACTGTAGATAACACTTTTGTATACTCTGTCACTTACTTTGTCTTTGCCAAGATCCTCAATCTTCCAACAGTATTCACATTCAGTTGGACGTTCTCCATCAAGCATTTGTTTACGAACAAGTTTTTTATATTCTGTGTTGTGTAATGCTTTGTAACTTCTTTTTAGTTCTTCTACTGGAATCTTATGTGCTGGTGGGTGATGGCAACTAGTAGTAGTTCCACTACCTAACCATACAGTAGCATTATACCATTTTGCTCCACAGAAACTTGGACTGATAGCATCTACTACCCTGTCTCTGTATTCTGTATATGATTCGTCTTTGTTTTTATAAGTTGGCATATCAATATTTATTCTTTATAAGAGTGCTCCGCACATATGATAAAAATCTGCATATTCTGGAAATGTTTTTAAGAAATTTGTACCGTTACGTTTATCGCTTTCGTCTACAAATATTCTAAAATCCCTTCTAGCAGTTTCAATATTAAAGTCATGTTCTTTAACTGTATTTTTAGTGTAGTCTATAAATCTGTCCATAGTATCAAGTTCCCAATCAAAGAAACCTTGATAGTGTTTATTACCGTGTTTGCCTTCTTCTTTTGATGCCATATAATCTCTAGCATCTTGTAGGAAGTTCCAATAGTAATCATCTTTAGGAAGTATCTGTGCGTTTAAATGATGTGGATGTCTTAGTATTGCCATAGTAATAGCAGTACTAACTCTTCTATCATATTGCGAGCCGTTGCCTCCTGCATCAGGTGCTCTATCATCTAAGTAATGATTTACTTTTAAGTCATACAAGTCTTTAAGCATATATTTGAACTTAGGTAGGCTTAATGCGTTTGTAGTACACATTATTGCTGTTTTAACAGTAGGTAACTCAGTAAGTATGTAGTTCATATTATCAAGCCATTGTTGATAGTTTAAACCTGTACGCAACCACTCTGCTTGAGCACCGTGCGTATCTACGCTAGTATGAATTTTTACGCTTTGTACTTTACCTTCTAGTGTTAACACTTTTGCTTTTTCTACAAATTGTTTTACAAGTTTATCTGGTACACATAAGTTTGTATTGAAATCTAAATTCATTTCTGTATTTGGATTTTCTATAAGATCGTCCATTACCATAAATGTATTTTTATTCATTAATGGCTCGCCACCTGTTATTCTAAACGTAGTAAGTTTTTTTCTTAAGTCAGGCCACCAACGCCAGAAAGCATCAACATAAGGATTTTCTTCACGTTGTAAATATGGATTACGATCAGTTTGTTTAATCCAGTGTAAGTTATTAAACTTTTGACTCGTAGGGTATGCACCTTTTTCTTCAATCTCTTGTTGCCACTTGCTACTAAAAATAGGACTACAGTATGTACACTTTAGATTACACGCATTACCAAAACTAACTTCTACTGCACGAGGTGTTATATTGCCTTCCCAACCTGCATCTATTACATCATCAAAGTAAGGTGCGGCCCAGTCTACGTTTGAACTTTTAATTGTTCTATCGCTAAAGTGTTCGCCTTCTAAATCTTCTACATTCCAACAGTATTGACATTCAGATGGTCGATAACCTTCTAACATTTTTTTACGTTGTTGCTTTTTGTAGTTTGTATTATGTAATGCAGACGGATTGTCTTTTAATTCTTCTAAGGGTATCTTGTGTGTTTGAGGATGGTGACAACTATGTGTATGACCATTGTGTAAGTGTAATGTTACTTGTTGCCATTTAGCCAAACAGAAACTAGGACTGACTTTGTCAATCTTCTTTTTAGTATCTCTGTATATATCAAGTTCGCCTGACATTACCACCAACCCATTACTTTAGCGTTACCTGCTATAATCATACAACACGTTATAATATGTAATGCAATCCAAAAAGTTCTGAACCACAATGCTTTATATACATCGTCTTGTTTGATAGGTAAAAACTCAGGCTTATCGTCATCATTAAGTCCTGCTGGCATACCAACAGTTCTACTCCAAAGTTTTAACCAACGCCTTTGTCCGCTCATAGTTATCCACTCACATAGGGAATATCGTTTGGCATCTTAGCATAGAAGATTTTTTGTGCATGAATTTTTCCAAGCAGTGCTTGTATTTCATTCATTTCTTCTTTAAGTTCTGGAGAAGTTTCTCCTTGTGCAATAGCAATTCCTCTGCGACCTGCTTTTGCTCTAAGTGCTATTTCAATAACTTCTATATCTCTAACTGTTAATTCAAATTTTTTATTTGGCTTGTTCATGTTTTTCTACTTGTTTGTAGCCACTCTGTAAACTTTTCATCATAGTTAAATCCAACTCTTGTTGGGTTTACATAAACTTCTTTAAAGAACTTTGAACCGTTAGCATCAAAGTCTGCAATCTTTAAATTTAATTCAACTCTAAGTTCTTCGCCTAATTCTTTAATTCTATTCCAAACTTTTTCTTTACTCCAGTCTAATCCTGTGTAATAACAAGTTTCGTCATTGCCTGCAAAGTTAGGTGCAATATCATTTTCAAAAAAGTTAGTAAACCAATCATAGTCACTTATAAGTGAATGATCCCAATCTGTTAAGTTAGTCATCTGGCATCCTAGTCTACTGCCTAGCATACCCCACAAACCGTTATCAACATCTGCACCAACAGTCATCCATACAATCATACGTTGATAGTTCTTATGCCAAATTCTTGCACCACTATTCCAACCTTCATACTTTGTACCATCAGGTCCAAAAGGTCTAAAGTCTTTGATACCTATTTTACTTCCTTCATGTAAACTCATTTTTACACCTTCACGGAAGCCTGCTCTAAATGCTTGATAAGGACTACCATTAGGATAACTTGTACTGTATACATCATTCTTTTGTTGATAGTCTAAGTCCCAACAAAAGTCAACAGCGGCTACTTCACCTTCTGCGGCTTCATGCGTTTTCATAGCAAGTGTAGTATCTACTGGCCATACTTTAAGTCCGCCGTTGCCATAAATTAATCCATTGATTACGTTTACTGCACTCCAACTAAAAATACTTTTTTCTGTTTTGTCTGTTATAGTTAATCTGTTATCAAAGAACTTTGGGTCTATTTCATTGTCGCCATCTATAGTTACAAAACGTTCTGTTTCACTTTGCCTTGCACACTCCTTGTGTGCATTATCAAAACCTTTTACTCCGTCTACACGCTTTGCCCATGGAACATTATCTAATATTTTTGCCCAATGTTCTTCTTTACGTGGTTCGTCATAACTGATGTAAAATACATCTAATTCATTAATCGGTATGCTCTTTTCCATATTATAATATCCTAAAACTTGTTTTGTTAAAAATATTCTTTGTCATACAAACAATATCAGCAGGGATTTCTATATCGTATTTAATAGGATCTACTGATTTTGAGAATAAATCGCCTGGTTTAATATTCATAGAGTAGTAAACAAATTTATAGTTTTTAGCGTCACATAGATAAACTTCAACTAGACCTGTAGCACCTAAATTATATACAGTTCCGGTGTCTTGTAAATCTTTTAAAAATTTATCTGTTAAACTAATATAAATGGTTTTGATGTTTCTGTCAACAAAAATATCAAAGTCTTCCATAACAGAAGTTGGCGTATATAAACGTAAATACTTCTTCCAACTTAAAGGAATATCTATTTCTAAAGGTTTAGTAATAGTTGGCACACCATTCTTACTTACTACAATATAATCTAATGTATTCTTTTTTCCTAGTATAAAATCTTCAACGTTGGATATGTCTGTTTCCATTTCATTAGAATCTGGATAATTATCTTGACATTGTTGATTTGCTATACCAACAATCTTACCTTCGTCGTCAAAGTAAACATACATTTTTTTCATTACATATCCTCAATCTGTTTAATCATTTTATCAGTTAGCCAATCCTTTTGTACATAATGAAACGGATACTCTTGTCTAAATTGATTTACATATACTTGATTATTGATATACTGTCCGTCTAAAAATTCGTGCCACTTCTCTCCAACTTGTGGATGATTTTGTAATTTACCTTTCATATGTACAAACGTAGGTAAGTCTATACTTTCGTCAATACATTCATCTGTTAAGTCACATAGTTTCATTGCTAAGGCAAATACTACATCCATACTTAAAAAATTTGGAATACTAGTTTCTAAATACTTGTTATAAAATGTAGTTCTATTGTCAGTAATATATTCAACCATTTTAAAAAGTTCTTCTGCTGTTTGACTAGGCTTTTTAAAATATAGAAATGCAGTATAAACATTTGGTAGATTATTTTCTACAAATACTTTTCTGTAATATGTGCTTGTTGCAATATCATTTCTGTATGTTCTAACTTGACTACACGCCCATACATCTTTAGTTGCAAGTATGTTCCACCAATGTGATACATCTCTTGTAAACAACATATCGCAATCAAGTACTACAGTTTCATCAAACGGAGTAACATGGTAGTACTTCCATTTATTATTAATTTTCCAATCTTTACCTTCAGCCATATCTCCCCATGGCATAGGTATAATATAATCAAATGCCCATTTATATTCTTCTGGCATTTCATAATTAGGATCAACTATAATTGCAAACTCATCTACTTCGCTTTGTGTTTTCTTTATACTGGCCGCTAGTGCGTATGCCATGCGTACATAATCTAAGTCGCCACTGTTTTGTGCAATAGTAATATAGCCTCTACTCATTAGGCATATGTCTCCATTAGTTTTTCAACATGATTAGTTAATGCAAACTTATTCATTATATGAACATTTCTGCCTTCAATCTTAACAGGCATAAAGTCTGCTCTGTCATTATCTCTAGTTGCTAATATAATTTTGTTAAGTCCAATATCTATAATATCATCTTCATCAAAACTACTTAACAAATGACTTTCAGGTAAACTAGATATGTTAGTGTTTTCAGTTATGTGTAATGCTACGGATAAAGCAAAATCATTACGAAATATTTTACCAGGAATATCGTAAAGTGATTTATAATAAGGATGATTTGCTTTTACCATCTTCCACGCATCAAAAATATGTTTTGCTTCTTCGTCTTTTTTAAAGTAAACTACAGTTGCCCAAAACTGTTCAATGCCTTGAAAGTTTATTCTAGGTTGTTGCATTGGAAATAATGTGTTAACAGTTGTTATGTTTTTATTTGCCATAAAACTATTTTCACTTCCCCAACAGTTATTCAATATACTGTCTTGTATTAAGTAGTCTGCATCTATGATAATAGTTTCATCATACTTTGTAATGTCCCAAGCCTCGCAACGATCTCCGTTGTAAAATGTTAAAACTTTATCACTCTTTATATGATCTCTATAATTTCTTTTTGTAAACTTTTTATTTTCATACACTACAATTTCATCAAAGAAATATTTTGCAATACTTTCGTGATCTGTAAGACTATAATTTAAACTAGTATCATCAGTAACTAATGTGATTCCATCTACATCCATGTTCTTTCGGATCATTAATGCAGTTGCACACGCCAACTTTACATAGTCTATGCCCTCGTTGTTGTGGGCAAAAATCATTAAACCTTTTGTCATTTTACTAAGGTCTTTACTGTTCTATTTTTTGTAAGTTCTTTATATTCTGTATGATACCTTTTCATTACTTCCATATATTTTTCAGTAATAGCATCTAGAAATATCTTTGCTTGTTTGACTTCAATTGGATTGTTGTTAGTATCCATTAAATAAATTGTTTCATTTCCTGAATCAACTAATGCTTTAGTCATACTTATTAGTGTTGAATCAATATTAAAATTTCCACCATTATGTGAATATCTTAAATGTTGTAGTGTTTTTTCTTTTAATAACTGTTTTTGATTGTTTAATACAAATCTATAGTCTGCATATTCTAGTACACTTTGTACTTCTGCTGTCATAATAAACCCTTCCTGGTAGTCAAATTACAATACTTTAATGTATGTATTTATCGAACCAGAAAGGGTTATTTTTAGTTAATTAAATTAACTGCCTGTCCAAGCCGCGCCAGATGCTGATGGTGCCGCAGAGTTGATGTATGTACCGTTTGCTCTTACTGTGCTTGTTGCACTTGTAATATCAATCGTTACGCTATCTGCGCCTGTCCAACCTGCACCTTCATTAGGAGCAGAACCTAAGCCGCCACCAGTAAAGTTACCAGTTTGAGCCGCGTGAGCATCTGTGAACTTTGTTTTCACAGTAATTGCTGATGGTGTAGTAGAACTGTTTAGTGTGTAAGTTACTTCTACAAAGTTACCTGTATAAGGTGAACTGTCAGCAAATGCTTTGAACACTGTCTGTTCAGACGTTGAACCGTTAATCGCAGTAAAACCAGCCGCTGATGTATTAATCGAAATAGAACCTGATCTTGAAATACTGTTGATACCAAAAGTAATAGTACCAGTTTTAGTAATCAAGTCTGCCCATTCCGCATCTTGTGCTGAACCAGAACTGTTCGCTGTTGAGAACGAGTGCTGAATCTTACCACCTTGGTTAAAGAAATAACGTAAGTCGTTATAACTACCCCAAGTTAGAGTGTGTGTTCTTACAATTCCACCACCCCACGCATTTGAGTAAGCCGCACTATCTTGTGAATCAGTTGTCAAATTAGATGCATCTGCATTTAACTTGTTTGTTGTGATTGACGTAATAGAACTTGCCAAATTTGCGATTGGTGTAATTGGATCGCCTGCACTAACAATGTCAGTGTTTGCACCGCCGCCAAGTGTTAAACTTGTGCCTTGGTGATCGCCACATCTGTGAATCATTTTCACTAGGTTATTCCAATGAGCCGCTGTAATAGTGTTTCCTGCACTAACAGTTGCACCTAACATTGTCTCACCATAACCGAAGATTAATGCCGCATCAGATGTTGCGTTTGAATTGCTATCGCCGTATATTGATTTAACATCATTGTAAAATGAGTTATAATCTGCCGCGGTAATAGCACTACCTGTAGTATATGCCATTTTATATCTCCATATCACCTCGGTGCCTAAACGCCTGACTGGTTCTCACGTTCCAGCCACACTCGGTCCCGAGTATACTATAGACCCGTTTATTTAAGTGTCTGGGTGTCCACACTAAAATGGTGTAGCTCTCGCTACACCATTATTTATCTTAAAAATGTGTGATTATTATTTTATGCCTACAATAGCCATAATAACGCCTGGTGCTGTGCTATCGTGTGCTTGTAATGCTCTACCAATAACTTCTCTAGCGTCATATCCTCTAGAACCCATTGCTTGTGCAAATCCTGCTCTATTAGAACTAATTAGTCTTTCGCCTTTAGCAACAATACCTTCAACTTTAACTGGTACTTTACCTGTCATTGCAACAGGTAATCCGTCGCCTTCTGCGTTCATTAAGAATGCTGGTTGTGTTGAAATTACACCAAACACATCTTTGTCGCCTAGTTGTGTTGTTTCTGTAATTTCTGCATTACCACCAAGTTTAACTACTGTTCCTGGATCATATTCTTTGTCTGAAGTATATTTCTCAGCCAAGTCAGCGTATCTTGCTGAAGTTGATTGTCCATGGAATACTGTTGCTTGTACATCTTTGTTGAATACCATTCTGTCATTACCAGAATCGTATGTCATTGTACTTGAACCGTTACTACCTAAATCAATTTCAAGTCCTGCGCCATTTGCCGCTGAACCGTTAGCAACACCTTTTGCTACAGTAATAATTGTATCTTCAACTTCTAACTCATTAACATTAAGAGTAGTAGTTGTACCGTTAACAATCAAGTTACCTGCAACAGTTAAATCATCTGTTGTAACATCTTGGAAGTTAGATGGTTGTGTAGTGTTAACAGTACCTGTTACAGTACCTGTTACGTTACCAGTAACATTACCAGTCAAATTACCTGTAAAGGTTGTAGCATATACGTTAGCAAATTTTGCTGTCGGACTACCTAAGTCGTGTGTATTATCTACAGTTGGTACGTTATCAGCAAAGTCTACAAAGAACGGTGTTGATAATGCACTAGCCTGGTTAGCGTTATTCATATTAGAATAATCTAAGTAGAATGACGGTGGCTGGTTGTTTAGTTGTGTTGCGTTATCAGCAGTTGGTGCTGATGCAATACTTGCAATAAGTCCACTATTGTTTAGTCCTGGTGAAACTGCTCTGTGCGTAATCTGTGCCGCAGTTACATCTGCTAAACCTGCCGCAAAAGCCGCTACACCTGAAGTTGTGTTAGAAGAAAATAGACCAAACTGGTTAGTACTACCAATATAGTTAGAATCGGTTGAGAAAAGTCTTGATAATACTGTTTCAGTTGTGTTGCCTATTGTTTCTGGATATTCAGATGTATCGCTGTTGCCAACGCCTGTTGCGTAAGGACCAAATCTTACATCGTTTGGTTCTGTTGAGAACACACCAATAACTTTAAGTGCTTTAGTTGCACTTCCGCCTAGTGCGTTACTGTCCATCTCTTTTGAGTAGACTAAAATTGAAGTAGTGTCTGCGTTGCTACCTGTTGAACTTGGATCAACTACACCACTTACATAATAATTACCTGCTGAGTCAACTTTTCTTACTTTAACGATATCCATTCGCAAACCAAAGTTTGACATTGGAGATACGTCAAAAAAGTTTGAACCATTGTAATATTTTAATCTTCCTACTTCATCATTTGTAGTATCTGTAGGAGAGTGGAAAAATAGTTCACGCTCTTTAGCATCTGTAATCTCAGTAGTTGGTACGTTACTTGTTAATTTAGTAACGTTCATTCTCAAAAACTGAGTGGTGTCGTCATCACCTGTGAAAACTTTTAATGTACCTTCTGTGGTATCATAATATAATTGTCCTCTTAGAGGATTGTTAGGCGGTGATGAGTTTGCATAGTTTTCTAACTGATGTACGAAGTTCTCTGCAATCAATGCACCATAGCCGGCATAGTTTTTACCGATTAGTGTGATTGATCTCGATACATCAATAGTACCCGGTGCAACATCAACAAGGGCCTGTCCATTTGTTCTTCTAACTGAATATGTCATTGTTTCTCAACCTGTTCCTTATTGCATTTGTATTCTTAAAGTATAAACCACTTCAATAACTCTGTTTAAAGTTTTTTGAATTGGGTGGAAAATAACATGAGTAAGCAAAATACCTTTAGGTATGTTTTGACTTGCGTCTTCATACTCTGCTATACCAGTAGTAGGATCTAAAGATATTAAACCTAACTCATCAAATGTATAACTATCGTTATCTGCCGCACCACTATCAAAAACACTTTGGTTAGTAGGTTCGCCCAAATCAAGTGTACATCTAATAACAATATCACTGTAACTTGTAGTACTTTCTACACCTACAATATTGTTTTTAAGAACGTAATCGCTTGATTTACCAGCGGCCGCTGTTGCTAAACTAGAAGTATTATCTACAACCTTACCATAAGTAGGATTGTATAATTTACTAGATGAGCTCGGAGCATCTGATGTGTTAGTTGTTTTATATACAACTTCACCATTACTGTTAATGTAAGACCCGCCATTTCCAAAATTCATAAAGAAAATTCCGTGGTTGGACTTATTTGCTAGGCTAAATGCTAAATGTTTTGCAAAGTTACCAAAGTGAATAGCATTCCTCTTGTTAACTAAAACAACAGGTTTTTCCTTATCTGTTACATCTTTAATTAAGATATGTCCAGATGCTAGAATATTTGCTTTATCATTTGGTTTAGCATTCTTTTCCATGTTTATTAACCCTTTATATTATTTATCATTAGTTTATGTTTGTATTTAATTACTATGTGAGCCCTGCGAAATCATCACCAAAATCAATCTTTCTTTCTGCTCTTTGTCCTATAATGCTACCTGAATCCCAACCTGGAGGAGTCTGTACGCCTGGGTAATCTGCTATTGGATCTGCTGTAGCACCCCAATCTAATGCACCACCAACTGCCGCATCAAACATATTTTCATCAACATCTGTTCCTGAACTTATAGTTGAACCGTCTAATAATACATGAACTGATTTAGTTTCTAATTGATTTAATGCATGATCTCTGGCACTAGTTCCCCACATACCTCTTTTACAGTTTAAAATTCTATGATTAACTGTATCAATATCGTAGTAGTAGATTACTTCACTACCTATAATTACTACACCATAACTGTTAAGTCCTGCTTTAGTTGCTTCTCTATCTGGTATAAACATACCATCTACATCAGAGAATGATATAGTTGTGTCATCTTTTTTAATTTTAGAATCTAAGTTAAGTAATCTAACCTTTGCTCTTCTTCTTGTATAGTTGTCAAAAGGTCCGTGGTATTTTAGCGGAAATACTTCTGTTATAGTACCACTTCCTGTTCCTTGTGCAGTAGCATAAAAAGTTATTGCTGATGAGAACGGTCCAGTTCCGATATTTTCAAGTGCCATATCAGAAAAGTCTGTATTTCCTGGTGCATTTATTCTGTATTGTTTTCCAATAACTGCATTTGTTACACTTACAGGTGAACCAATTTCTATATAGTTTCCTTGGAATGTATTTGTTGCATCGTATTTAATACCTGCCGCATTGTATACAGCCATCTTATCTGCTCTATGTGTATCAGTAATATCATAGAAGTCTCTGCCGTTAGTATCGTATATATGAACAAAGTTATCGCCAGTGTTTGTAATTTTTCCTAATTCAACATCTGGGTTACCTGCTGAGTCTGTTATAAGACCTTCATCAACTACAAGTTTACCGTTTTCAGTAACTGTAGGTCCGCCTGCTGTCCAATCTACAGTTGCATCTAAATCACCGTAATCGTCAATATCTAAGAAACTGTTTACAGTTGATGATGTATCAATGTCATAAACAATTAAGCCATCTGCAACAGTTAACATTGCTAATTCTTCTGGTGTATCTCTAAACGAAACGTGTGAGAACTTGCCGCCATCTATCTGTGTATCAATTACATCAAGGTATTGTCTATACAATGATAGTTCTGAATTTTTAACATTCCAGATATTAGTACCATCGCCCATTAATGTTCTAATTTCTGTATTTGTTTTTCCTGCTTTGATATAATCAACAATAGTTACATTTACATCATTTAATTCTTCTAATTGAATATCTTGATCCCAACTATTAATATCAAACTGCTCGTTTCTAATTGATGCAATATCATTATTATCCCAACCAAATGTATCCCAACCTGCAACGTCTGGATTTGGATAGTTATAGAATTGATCCCAATCAAAGTCAAATTCATTACCAGTTGTTCTTTCAATTTCTCCGTAACTTAAAAGATTGTTTACTCTTAATGTTATTGATCTTTGTAAGTTATATTTTATCCAACTAGTTGTAACGTCTGTTGCAATATTTTGTAATGTTCCGCCTAATGCTTTTTTGTAAAGTGATATTAAGTTTTGTGTTACTGGGTCAAACTTAATTATTCTACCTACAGCATCATTAATTAATACACCATTAATTTTTCTATCAGTATCATTGATACTATCGTTTTCAGGCTTGTTTAAATACTCGCTATCAAACTTTTCAATTAACGCAACAAAATCTGTATACGTTTTAATTCTATCAATAAAACTTATTCTATCAAACAACATAGTTGTTTTAATATTTTTAAGTAATCTATATTCAAAATCATTACCATTTACGTTAGGGTGTTGTGTAAACGATGAAGGTAAGTCGCTTATTACAGATGTTTTAGTTGCTTCAACTTTTTGTAGTTTGTTGCCATAATTTTTGTAATAGTCTCTATAGATTTTTAAATCTTTCATTACAGTTGCATCACTTGAATTTAATGGATTGTAAAACTGTAAGTTACCGTTAGCATCAATGTATGCAGGATTATCAAAGTCAGTTGCACCTGTGTTAGCAACATCCATTTGTATTTCTTTAACTGACAAGAAGTCTCTAATTTTTGTACTGTATGGTTTAACTTCATTGAAGTAATCTAAAACATTAATAACAAAATCTTTTTTGTATTTTACTTCTTGCTTGATATTTTTTTCTGTTACAGCAAGTTTAACATAACTTGTTTTGAATATCCAATCTACGCTGTCTTGTTCTGCTAATACATATCTAACCATTGCAAAGAATAGTTTGTTAACATTTACAAATAAGTTTTCTGTAAAGATATAATCAACTAATGTATCGTAAATTGTTTTAATATTTTCAGCATTTGTAATACTGTATTCATCTGTAAAGAATGTATCTTTAATTTTGAATGTACAATTTGTACTGTAAATTTTGCTCCATAAACCGTCTGCACCGTATTTGTAATCATCATAGTTAGTAGCATCACCAACTCTAATTACATCACCTGCTGAAACAGCGTATGTTAAGTTATCTCTTTGCTGAATTGTGTCAACAGTATAAGATACCAAATAAGCACCTTGTCCGGATTCAATCCAGTCTTGTGTTTGTATGTATTGATTGTTTAGTAAGTATGTACTCCACTGCGGTCTTACATCATCTAAACAAATTGCTTTTACAACATCATTAACGTGTGCCGCAAAAACTTTCTTTGCCATTTTATGATTCTTAAACCAACTCTTACGTGGACGTATGCTACTTCCATAACTATTTGTTTCGTTTAATTTAGGATCTGGTACACGCTCAAATTTACCTTGGTATATTGTATGACCTGTTAAACTATTTTTAAGTGTAGTTTGTAATAATTCAGGAATAACACTTCTGCTATCTCCGTCTCTTAATAGAATCCATTGATTGTGAATGTTTTGATCTTTTGGAGATGCTTTATAGTTAAAACTAATACTACTGTCAACTTCACTAAAGTTATCACTAATACCGCTTGTAATAAATCCAGCATTGTTACTTGCTGTAACATCGCTTACAGGTGCATACCAAGTTATACCGTTGCCTTGTGGGTCTTTAATAATGTTTTCAATATCAATTACACTAGATGTTCTATTATATTTTGATGTAAGAACTGTTTTTAAATTACCAACCCAGAAGTAATAGTATGTAGTAACTTGATTTGCAAATTCATCGTAACTATCTATTGTTACATAATCTTCAGTATCTCTAGGAATACCTGGACCTGTATATGCTTCAGGAGCAATAGTACTTTCTATCCATTCGTAAACTTTTACTGTTGATCCAGGGAACATACTTCCCCAATTTTCTTTTCTGTATCTATTAGTATGCTGTTCATACTCTGTGTATCTACAAGTACTTGTATCCCACCAAAGTTCTCCAACTTGATGTTTGCCAAATACAAAATCGTTTTCAGATATATTATCAATGTTATCTGTTACTGTATATCTTGCAGGATCGTAATCACCTATGTATGTAATATTTTCTTTAGCAACACCTGAAATTAATCCTTTAAATGGATCATTTAAAAACATTTCAGCGTCTGTTGTTTTAGCAACATTATCATAAAGACTTGCTTCATCAAATAATCTAGTATTAATTTTTTTACTTTCTTGTCTAACAACAGTGTTAGTTGAATCAATTACTGCCCAACTATCTGTGCTATTGTAATTGTCTACCCATCTATATACGCCTGTATTGGTTGCAGTTGTACCTGTATCAAATCTTCTAGTTTTCCAAACTTTAATTGATTCGCTGTTTCCTGATATACCGTCCTCTGCAGAGAATACTTCAATAGTAATAGTATTGCCTGCAACGGCTGTTACTTTATAGTTTCCGTCAGCAAAAACATCTAAGTCTGTACTTGTTTTTAATCCTTTAACTTCAACAAATTCATTTACATTAATTCCGTGTCCAGTTCCTGATAGTACTATATCAGTTGTAGTACCTGAAGCAAGACTTTTGTTTGACGATGCAATAGTTTCACCACTAACAGTTGCTTTTAATTGCGATACCTGCCAGTCGTTGTCTAAGTGTTTTGCTACCCATGCATAATCGTTTGTTGCTGGTCTTGTTGTATTGCTATTTGCACTTATTGTTTGGAATGTTGTTAAATCAAATGATTTATAAATTGTTAACACTGTACCGTTGTCAGTTTCACCTGCTGATAATACATATCCTGCATTAGGTAGATAGTTGTTATCTGTATAATTTACATCAAGTAAAGGCCAAATAGAATCGTTTGGTAATTTAGGTTTTACTGTCCATCTTGGATCTTTTACTCTATTGATAGTAACAACGTCATCAGTTTTCTTATCTTCCCACGTTGCAGTAGTATCGTTTACAAATTCAAATAATGGTATACTTGACTTAATATCTCTTGCTGGTACTTTAACTTCGTTAGTTAAGTTTATTTCAGTACCACCGTATGAACCAACTTTAAATGCTAGTTCTTCAAAGATATCAATTTCACCAAGTCCACTAATAACAGTTGATCTTAATAATTTGTTAATACTATTTCTTGAACCTTTTTGTTTAATCATACCTGTGTAGAATTCAAAACTAATATCATCATCTAATGTAATATTGTTTAGATAATCTCTACGTTCATAACCAAACTGATTTCTTACACTATCTCTAATTGCTTCATTAGTTAGTGTGTCATGTCTATTATAAAATTTTCTAAAGTCATCAGCAGTAGTATCAAAGTTAGGAATAATATTGTTATCGTTTACAATAAATCCACTTGCTCTAATCTTACCATTCCAGTCTGTAGTTTTTCTAATATTAACTTTAACACGTTTTTGTCTTAATCTTAAAATTGGATCATACATAACATCATTGAAGTTTGAAACGTTATCAAAAATTGCAATGTGTTCACTGTTTACAACATTAAGTTTTAAACCAAAGATTGTGTTTACATCATTGATTGTTTTTATTTGTACTCTATCACTAATACGTTCTACTGTATAATCTTTAATAGGAATCTTGTTACCATACTTGTTAAGTATGTTATATGTTCCATCATACATTGTTTCAATGTTTGAAACATAACCTTGTGCTAGTGTAATATTCACTTGTTTAGCAAACGGACTTAATGCAATAAATGAACCGTTAGTCCAGTTAGTTGTTTTATTCCAATATAAAAATTCTTTTGCACTTAATTTAAAATCGTTAAACACTTGTGCTTCAACATCAAATGTATCAAATGTCCAACCTTCATTTCTAAGATATGCTTCATATCCCATCATAAAGTTAATTACTTGTTGTTCAGTTCTAAATGTAGAACCATAATCTAATTGTAATGTAATATCTTGATTATAGTTTTTATAAATTTCATAGTTTTGTCCGTCAAACTCTGATATAACTTCTTTAGGTCCTGTTTCAAAAGGAGCATAGTATTTAAAGTAAGGTCTGTAAGAATCGTAACCTGCTATTCTATAACCATCTTCAACTTTTTCAACAATAATACCACTGTATGAAATTACACTATCACTGTTCTGTGTATAGAGTTTAGTTGTAATATTTTCATTTGGATAGAAGATAGCAGTATTTTCTGTACTTGGATTTTGTTTATCAAGTTCAACTTTTAAACTATCGCTATCAACAAAGCCACCATATTTGTATGCAAGGTTGACATAAGTTTTTGTTATAGGTGTTATAAATTTAGATTTGTAATCTAATGCTTTACTTGTTAAGTAGTTCTTAACAAAACTCTGATAACCATAAACAAAGTTTGTATCACTATGTTCTTGTAAGTTATTAGGTCCAATTCTTCTACCATTGAAATTACTAATAAGTTGTTCTTTACTAATTTTAGATTTAGTAAACGATAATGTGTTCCAACCAATACTTGCAAATTGAGCAGGCTTGGTTAAGTATAATAATTCTGCAATAGAACCTACGCCGTCACTGCTTCTCCAGTATGCTGACTCAGCAACACCCTGATCACCAAAGACCCATTCTGCATCTCTGTACTTAACGATAGGTAGCATATAGTTACCTTGGTCGTCAATTTTATTATCACCTGCAATGTTTGCTTGTATAGGATCTAATAATGCACCACTACTGCTTACTGGTATAACATTTGATAATCCAGTACGTCTGTAAGGATTGTCTGTTAAGTATACATTATTAATAAAGTTTTCTCTAGTACCTGCAATAATAATACCTTGTTCTAAGTGATTCCATAACTTGGTATTACCTGAGCCGTAGTTTGTACCATACTCGCTTTCCCAAAAGTCTGGCTTAATACTAAATCCTAGCATTTCCCATGGATGCGTATGTGGTCTATCTGTATCGTAATAGTAATGATATACTGCTCTCCAGTGACCTGGTAATAGTTCACCTTCTCTATCTGTTACTGTACTGTAGTTCCATGTAAACGGATCTAGGTCATTGTATTCTGAATTTGTTCTGAAATCAACGTTGTTTTTAATTACCCATTTATTAAATGAAGTACTTGTAATTTGATTGATTTCTTTTTGTGTATAATCTGCTGTTCTGTATTTGCCAGGTAAAACTGTAACACTGTTTAAGAACTTTCTATCAATGTCAATAATACTTTCTGGTAAACTATTATAAATTCTTTTTTCAAATTCCAACAACATTAAGTCTCTAATGTCGTCACCATTTTCACCATAGCATGGTGTAATACTTCCATCGTGTCCTTGTATTACATATGTGTCTGTTGTATAAGTGTTATCTAAATAAATTTCTGGAACATATGTTTTTGTAAGACCCATTGCCGCTGGTGTTGGTGCAACAAATGAGTTACTTAAATTATCATATTCTTTTAAAATTACAATATCATTTTCAAGTAATTCTCTATTGAATCTTAATACAGTTGCAATGTCTCCGTCATTGTTAATACCTAATTCAATGTTGTAATCTATAAGTTGATTCTGCTGTACATCATTTACAAATACATAGTATAATTTTTTCTTGTTACTGAAATCTGTTTTATTATAACTGCAAACTGTATTGTAATATGTAGCACTATCTTCTCTAGTAAACGTAAATGAAGTAAAGTTAGTTCCATATCCTAACATTTTACTATCAACATATTTTCCGTTATTATAGTTTGCAACATATAAGTCTGCAAGTATTCTATCTAGTTCAACAGGAATATCTAATCCTGAAGCATCGCCTTGTAAACTATTTTGTAATATTCTTGTTTTAGTTTCAACAAAACTTTTCATTGATTGTCTTATTGCACTTATAACATCTACTGTATTGTTATTTGTTAACAAGTGTCCAAGTAATAACATAGGTGCGTCATGTTGCATAATAAATCTACCAAGACTACCATCTTGTGCAGTATCAGTATAATTGTTATAACCTAGTTCGTCACCATTGAAATTAGTTTGTGAACCTATAATATTTTTAAAGTGATTAATACCTTCGTTAATAGTAATTGTAGATAATTGTTCATTGCCTGGGTTTGCTTCTAGCGTATGCGGAATTTCAAAGTATGCATCGTTATCTAATGGTACTCCATCAGTAGTTGATATTTTTAATTCTATAACACTATCGGTTTTTACTTTAACAAAAGTTTTTTCAGATCTTAGTATAACACTTTTAGTTGCAACATCATAATAAAAATCATTTTCTATACTTGCTGTATCTTGTGATAATGGTTCGTCATTAACATATACTTCTATATCATAATATCCATTGCCTAATAACGTAGGTGTTACAGGCACTTCAAATTGATTTTCATCATCGTAACCTGCAACGTATTTTTTTACTACACGTTGTTTAATAGTACCTGTTGAATTCCAGTTATTTCCGTAATTTCTATTTTCAATTCTAGTATCTGGTGGAACATCTTTGTTTGCACTATTGTCTGGTGCTATGTCAAACTTATTCCAGAAATAATAACTCTTGATTTCGTTAGGACCATAATATACTTTGTCACTTAAGAAATCTTTAAATTCAATATCGTTTACTTGTTGTAATTCTTTTCTTGTAAGTTTTAATCCTAGTACTGCATCTTCAGTTCCAGAACTAGTAACATTGTAGTTGAAAATTTTATTTCCTTTATGAATACTATTTGGAAATTTTGCAATGTTATCTAATGGCACACCTTCGTTGTCATATAATGAAAACAGTGGTGGTTGATTAATTCTATCTTTATGCTGTAGTTGTGTCCATGAGTTATTTTTCCATACCCATTCCTTGGTTCCATTTGTGTCACCATCTCTAACATAAATTTTCTGATTGTCTAAAATTTCTATTGCATCATCAAATAATAAATTGATTGTTGCAGGACTACCTGTAAATCTTACAGTATAAATTCTACCAGTGATACTTTCACCTGATGTAATAAATCTAATATCCCAAACACTTGATGAAGTGATAGGCGTCCATGTACCTGCTGTACTGTTAATTAAATATGCTACACCTGCTACAGGACTTGCTGGTTCTTGATTTGTTGTATCAAAAATATATGTACCTGTTCTTACTGTTTGCTTGTTACCACCTGCATAGTAGTTGTTTGTAACAGTTCTAGTATCGTTTGTTCTTTGTACGTTTGTATAACCTGATGCACCTGCATCAAATGGTGTACTATCCCACTCAATAAATTCGTTAGCATTACTGTCATCAGTAAATGCAATTTTATGTCCGTCTTGTAATGTACGGCCGTCAACTTCGGCAGTACTTTCTAATTGAATATCAGAAAATTGTTCTTTTGTAGCAATAAAATCAATCTCAGTTAAATGCTCTAGTGCATAATTGTATAATTCTAAATTATGATCAAATTGTACAATAGGTCTAGTTGCTTGTCTTGATTGTTTCAATTCAAACTCAAAATCAAGTTCTACTAGTTCTGAATCCCACTTATCTGCATCAAACCCAGTAACATCATCTGCATAAAACTTAGGTGCTATGTCTTTTGTTTTTGGCTGTGTGATTGTATCATCACCTGTAGTCCAACCATTACTTAATTGAATATTAGTTGGTGTACCATTAACTAATACTAGCAATGAATCTGTTGTTGCTTCGCCGGTACCAACACCTGGACCTGTTGCTGTAAACGTTGTACCAATGCTGTTGTCCGGAGCACCTATTAATGTAAAGTCAGTTGATCCAACTGTTTTAATTGTATATACTGCACCAGTATCGTATGAACCTGCTGTAACTGTAATTTCTCTACTACTGCCGTCCCACTTTTTAAATATCTCTTGTGTAATAGTTGTTATACTATTGCTACCTGTAACTTGTAAAAGTGTATCTCTATGATACCAACAGTTACCTTTACTCCATCTGTTATTATTGTAACTTCCTCTTTCCATTACAATATAATCTAAAGCATCAGTTGCTAAACTGCTATCAACATAATCTCCTGGTAGTAATCTAATTGATTTACCAACACCTTCAACGATATATGTATTGTTATGATATGAAGCAGGCTCTACAGTGTTATATGTAAATTTTGTATTTGTCTGTGTATTAACACTAGTTGCAACACTATTAATAAATTTTATTCTTGAACCATTTTTTAGTTCTAACCCTTGCGGTGTTGTATAATTTGTATTGCCAATAATATCATTATCAACTTGAATTGTATTATTATCAGTAGCACTAATATCTAAAACACTTGGGCCTTCTGGATACCAGAAGTAGTTTTGATAGTTAACCAGCATATCTAAATTGATAGGTGGCATATAACTATAACTGTCTGTTTTAAATAATCTGTCGTGATTATCTGTAATAGCACCTTGTGATTTTAGTGTTTTAATTATATCTTCATAAAATAATGTTGTGTCTACTTCATCTGTTAAACTATTTCTAGTTACAATAGCAGGTTCAAACTGATAATTTTTTCTAACTTTACTTGACTCAGGAATATAAAAATCATTTTTTTCTCCTAAGTCTTCACGCTTCTTTCCGATGTAACCAATAAGTTTTAAGATGTCAGGTTTAGAAAAAAGTTGATCAATAGTTGCATCAAAGAATCTATCATTGATAGATGTCTGCAAGTTCTCTGGCAAATACTCAAATGCACGTTTTACTGAACTCTTTTGTGCAAGAGAATTATTTACTGCTGGAACGTCTGAACTAGTTGTAGTTGTGTAATTAGTAGCCACTACCTGAACCTCCGCTACCTGAACCGCCTGAGCCTGATCCATTTGAACCATTTGTTACAGTAGTTTGTGTGCTTGTTTCAGTTGTATAAAGTGTATACAATGAAGTATCAAATGTTGTCTTACCATGATTCATTTGCTCTGTTGGCATATAGAATGAAACTCCTGGGAATTCTTCAAAACTATGTACGTGAATAGCATTGGTTGTTGATGCCGCTAGTGCCGCATCGCTTGTTAAGTACAATGGATAGAAGTAACCTACAATTCCGTTATATGCTCCGCCACTGTTTTCCGTACCATATACTGCATAAGGACCTACGCTCGTTGTTGTGTTACTTGAAGTTGTAATTGTGCTTGTAGCATCATCATCGCTTGATGTAAATCCAATTCTTAGATTCTGCTCTGTAAATCCTTTTACTATTTCTACGTCAGTAACTTTTGCTGTACTTAAAAATAGTTCTTCACTAGTTGCTTTAATTTGAAACAAGTTACCAAATCTTGAACTTTGGTTTTCAGGAACAATAACTACAGAACTGATAATACCAGAAAGTTTCTGATGTATGTATGCACTTAATTCTGTATAATAAAATGTTTCTCCAAAGTCCCAATTTGCTACATCAAAGTATTCGTTAACTGACTGAATAACTTTTGATTTAATTTCATTGTCACTAAATTTAGTACCTGGTACTTTAATTACTTTAAATTTACTACGATACTCTGAATCACTGTTAGCACCAAATAATAATTTAAATTTACTTGGTCTAAATACTAACTGATCACTAATGGCTTTATTATCACCTAGTGTATTAAAATTATTGAATAACTCTTCAGAAGTTGGTTGAACAGGAAACAAACTAACATCTTCGTTTCTACTTAACCAGTTTTTTACTGAAGTATGATATGTGTCTGTTAAGATATACATATCAATAATATTACTTACACTTGGATCTACACGCTGGTTTGCTGGTGCAAAGTGTTTGTGATTAAAGAAGAATGTACTTGCTGTTACATCTGGTGCTTTAACGTTAGTACTGTATGTAACAAATCCTCTGCCAACATATGCTCTATAGAACGTGTCAACTTGGTTTGATGTAAAGATACCTGTATCTAAAGATTCATTTTCTTGTTGTAATATTGTTGCACTCTGTGATCCTACTGTGCCTCCAAACTTATAAAATCTTCTATCATATTTGTTGTATACAATAGTTGAAGATCCGTCTGTTGGTGTAGGACTATTTAACGTGTTAACTGTTAATGGTATAGTTCCAGGATTGCCTGCGTTGTTTTCATTAATACAAACTATAGGTCTTACTGATTCTGATGTAACAGGTCTATAGTAAGTGTATCCGTCAAAGTCTGTGTAACTTTCAAAGAATGTATATTCTGTATTACTAATAATGTTTTCAAAACTTAAAGGTAAGTCAGGAACATTATCGTCATCTGTGTCGCTAGGCTTGATAATAATTTTACGTGGATCTTGATATCCATCTTCGTATATGAAACTGTCTACAATATCAAAACTTATTTCTTTTTCTAGTTTTGTAACATCGTCTAATACTAAACTTGCAGTTGCTAGTTTACTTGCATTGTTATGATATGACGGTAGTGTTGCAATAGGAGAATCAATAGTTAATGTACTATCTGGATCATATTTTTTACCTAGTGCTTCTGCTTCTGCAACTATATCTGTAATACTTCCAGAGTTAAAGTCAAACATTGCAACATCAACAGAATCATTTATTCCAAATGTATTTCCTGTTTTTGCTCTTATTGCTAAATCGCCAATGTTTTTATAACCTGATCCTGCATCTATAATACTAAAGTTTGTAATAGCATTTGAAGCATCAAAAGTAACCATAAGTTTTGCACTTCTACTAAAATCTTTTGACCCATCGTATGATGATGTTGGATTATCAATATAGAATGGCTGTGATGCTGATAATGCAGTATATGAATCTGTTTCATCACCAGTTCCGTCATTCTTATATCTGTTTTCAATGATATGAGTAGTGTTGTTTAGTGATGACGCATTTTGTGATATAGTACCACCTGGGTTCCAAGCCTCTGCTCCTGATCCTAACACTGTATCATTGATACTTAAGAAAGGTGTAAATGCACTTGTAACATTCACTCCGTCATTGTTAGTAACGTTAATACCAATTGTACTATTATTAATATATCCAATTCCTGGGTTTGTAATTCTTATAAATTCAAGTTGCTTTTTATTATCTAAGTTAGTTGCTAGTACTGTTACTGAATCTTTTTTGCTTGTACCAGTAGCAGTGTCAACAGTTTTAAATTCGTTATTGAAGAAAAATCTTGTTTCTTTATCACTTTCAAAAATATATCTTACGCCTCTTGATGTAATTCTATATTGATTGTTGCCCATGTACTGACACTTAACTAACCAACTACTGTCTTGGTTATTACTTGTAACATCTGCTCTGTAATCAAAACTAACTGTATCTTCTGGAGCAATATCGTTTTCATTTACTAATCTAAATGATGGTAATCCAGTAGTTGCATTTGTATAATCATATGCAATACCAAAAGTATTACTTTGAATAATTGCTTCTTCAATAGCATCTAATTCAGTTGTATTAAACACTCTTCTAAACACTGGAATTATTCTTCTAATCTGTGAACCATTAGGAACATTCTTTTTAAATGTAATTCTGTGACCAGTGTCATCTGTTCTATCTGTAATATTTTGCACTACAACGTTTTCTGTTTTAGATGTAACACTGTTAACATATTCTAAAACACAAAGTTCTCTAATTAACTTAAATTGCGTATTAGCATCTAAGCCACTTGTAGTCCAGTTTGCTGGATTGCCTACTTGTGGTGCAAGTACACCAACATTATTTGTTGCTTGTTGTTGATCAGTATTGAATACTAATCTATTGTTACCTTGCAATGTTAATTCATCTGGCGATACTGAAAGTATACTATTTCTATAATCTTCATAGAAGAAATTAGTAATACTATCGTGTCCAAACATAACTTCAATATGTTTTTTAATTAACTGTTCAATGTTTAAGTTTGTATCAAACGTTGCTGTTTTTTCTTGCTGGCTAGGTTCTTTGTATAAGATACCATCTTCGCCAAATACGTTTGTATTTGCAATAGTTCCAGTAGGATCATTGATATCAATATATCTACTATGTCCTGCATGAGTCCTATTAATACTTTTAATTTTTTTAATATCAGTTGACTTGATTAGTGGATAAACATTGTAGTCAATGCTACTAATCATTCTGTCCTGTGTGTAGAATGTTTGAGGTGCTCTTACTTTCACATCAGATATTGTTTCTGCTGTTACGGCATTACTAATGGTATATGTTAGTGCATATGTCATTGTAAGCAAGTGAGTTTCGCCTGATTTTGAAATATATGGAATACTTACAGACTTCTCTCCAAACTCATCTGGACGTATACTATATCTTTTGTTCTCTGACGTTCTGTACCATAACCTGTATGTACCTGAAGGTGTACTTGCAAAAATGTTGTCACCAAATTTTAATTGTATGCCACCGTTTGCTAAAGTATCTACTTCATAAATTGTTCTTGTACTACTGTCAATGTTGTTGAATATAATATTGTTTCCACTAACATTAGAAACTTTTTCCCATTGACTTCTAACAGAGCCTTCACTGTCGATCTCTTGAAAGTAAACATCAAGGTCGTTAATGTTATCATCAAGAACACTTATTACCCTGTTAGGTAATGGATTATCAATTTGAAAATCTTCGTTCTTTAACGTACCTTGTTTTGTGTAAAAGAAGAATCCAGTATTATCACTGCTATTACCTAAACCGTCGTTCATATAAATTAATTTAAATGCTGATTCAGGATTTGGATTTTCTTCGTATAGGTATTGTCCGTCAATGAAATTAGGATTAACTAATTCCATATCAACTGTATCGTTACTAATAGGAGTTGTAAAAGGATATACAACATTTAATCTTGTAACATTATCAATTGGATATAATTCTGTTTTAATTCCACTTACACTGCCTTTCTTAAAAGGTGTACCAAATTGGTTTTGACTTGTAAAGGCGGCATTTAAAACTGTAAGGAATTGTTCTTGGTAATCTTCGTTACTTGGATCGTCCCAAATAATTGGAATGTTTGACAAGTCATTACCTAAACTATCTTTTACGTTTTCGTTTGTTTGCACACTTAAAATTTTAAGTGTACCTGTACCTGGTAAGTTTCTTTTAATTTTATAGTTTAATTGTTTTGCAATTCTAAGAACACTTTCTTTTCTTTCTGCTGTGTCTAAAAAGTTTTCTCTAGCATTTAAGTCTGCTCTAAAACTAACAAGTTGTCCTAGGTATGCTAGTAGTTCTACGATTGCTATAAATTCTGAACTTTCAATGTAGTCATTAAATTCTTCTGGAAAGTTGTTGCTCAAGTAGGCGAGCATAGATTCTTTGATAGTATCAAAGTCATATGA
>Ga0181388_1000039_pt1 | contig 35221 bp, 12 predicted proteins | sample 11SPOviralmetaG_FD_130120 | JGI IMG/M metagenome (GOLD analysis project Ga0181388, IMG submission 130120) | Marine viral communities from the oligotrophic San Pedro Time Series (SPOT) site, San Pedro Channel, CA, USA - 11 SPOT_SRF_2010-05-17 | ecosystem: Environmental > Aquatic > Marine > Strait...
AATCATTAGAATCATTAGAATCATTAGAATAATTTGTTCTATATTCAAGATAAAGTTTATCAAGTTTATTTTTGTAACAATCAACATAATCTTTTATAGAAAATAATTTTTTATTTTCTAAAGAATTATTAATATCTGGTTGAACTAAAAAGTTGCTAATATACTTTTTATATAATTGTAAAAAAAATGGCACAGAAATGAATTGTAAAGTGGAATAATAATCAAAAATATTCATAATATAATTTAGATTAAATAATATATATTAATAAATGAAAATTATATTATGAAAATAGCGTATTTAATTCATCTTGTAATTCAACGACTTTGTAAAGAATAAAATTATCATTTTTATTATCAGGGTGAAGACATACTAAGTACATAGTTTCAATATTGATATTATATTTTTTTTGTAAAATATTTTTATAAGTATTAAGTTGTAGAGAATAATGCCAATAATTAGTATCAGGAATATGACCAATTTTTTCATTATTGGAGAATGTTAACCAAGATTTAGTTTTAACAATTTCTTTAGAACGTTTCCAATCATAAATATGAAATTTACCATTTTCATCTTTGAATATCATATCAATAGAACCAGAAAATTTAGAATCTTCGTCATAAATAGTCCATTCGGTTCTAAATGGTATTAAATTAGGAAATTTTGCAGAAAATTGTAGAAAATATTGAAATTCTTTATCAACAATAAATTGTTCTTTTTTACATTTGTCAAGACATTTAATATTATTATTGTAAAAATCAAGTAAATTACCTAAGTTAAATTCAGGATTAGAATTGTGAGGTTCAATAAATTGTCCTAAGTTCATAAAACATTCAATTAAATAATGAAGTTGTGTTCCCATATTAGCAGCTTGATTTCTATTTACCTCCCATCCATTTTTAATTTCAAGTGGTGTCAAACCAAAATATTTATGCCCAAGTTTCCAATTTTTAGATTTCATCATATTTTGAATAATTTTATCAGCATCAAATTTGTCAAAAAGAGTATGTATGAATGTGGTAACAGATGTATACTTAGATTTTTTGTCATTTAAAATAGTATATGTATGTGTGGGTTCATAAAAATTAATATTAGAATCTCTTTTATGTTTATTAACATTTTTCAAATAATCAATATTATATGTATTATTAGTCATAATAGATATATTATATAAGGTTAAATCTCTAAACATTATAAAAAAATAATATTATGAAATACGTTTAATGTAAGCAATAGAATAATTATCTGCAACAAAAAATGGAACAATTTTGTTCTCATCACTACTATTAAAATATTGAAATGTTAAAGAAAATAATCTGGGAAAAGAGAAAGATAATTGTTCGTTAGTATTAATAATAGAATTATAACCAGGAAATCCACTAGCACCAGTAGGGATACCAGTGCCAGAAGAAGAAACATTAATAGAAACATTATTAGTTTTAAATGCATCTCCAACATTAAAACCATTATAATTAGTAGTTCCAATAGTAGTTGAAGGAATAAATGTATAATTATTGCCAGTAATAAGTGTTAAAGGTGTAGAAGCACTATTTAATGCGGTTCCGCCTGGTGTAGTACTAAATAAATAATAAGGTGCGACAGAAGCATTATCATTTTCTCTAACATAATAAGTAATATTAGTAATAGGTTCATAAATAGTTTGTGCGGACAAATCGGGTGTAATACCCCCACTTCCATCACAAATAACCCAATTATTAGGAATATTAGTAGATAGTCCATTATATAAAATAATACCTCCAATAGGAACAATACCTTTGCCATTAAGTGTATCGCAATTAACATTCCCAGTAACATCTAATGTATTATTAACACTGAGGTCTAGTAAAGTAGCGTGTGTAGAAGAAATATCAGTAGAAACATTAAGAATCCCAGTAACATTAGAATAAGTAGAATTAATTGTAGTAGAATTAATAGTTCCAGTAACATCAAAAACGCCATTAAGACTGGAATCGCCAAATTGACAATTGCCAGCAGAAGTATCTAAAATACCTGAAGTTTTAATACTAATATTATTAGAATCTAAATTAGTAATATCAGAATTGATAATAGTAGCAGTAGTAATATCAATACTACTTACATCAATATCATCAATACTGGCATATATAGCAGTAATATTTGAGTTAATTTCAAAGTTCTCAGCAATAATAGAACCAGAAATGTTCATATTACCATTAGTAATATTAAGTGTTCCGTCAGAAATATTCAAAGCATTATTAATAATGTTCATAGGGCGATAAACATTAAAATGGAATGAATTAGAAGTAGAACTAATATCAATATTAGTATCATTAAAAGTAATAGAATTAGAAGAAACTTCAATAGCTAACATATTAGAAATATCAAAACTATTATTTAATTTCATAGTATTGGCACTAATATCATTAATATTTAAATCAGTTGAAATAGAAACACTAGAAAGGTCAATAATATCATCAACAATAAGTTTTTTAGCATATATAAAATTGCCACAATTAATGTCCCCGGAAATAGTAGCAGAACTAGAAGAAATATTTTGTAAACAATTAATATTATTCATTTTAACATTACCAGAAACATCAAAAAGGGTGCTATTGGAGTCAATAAGATTATTTCCAGTAATTTTAACAACCCCACTAGTATCAATAATAAGATTAGCAGACAAATCATAAACATTAATATCATTAGGATTACTTTTCCCAATATATAATGAATCAGTAGTCATAATAAAAGATTTATTATTAGCATCAACATTATCACATAGACTCCCAATTAATAATTGTGAATTATTAGTATTATTTTCGCTAGAAATAAGAAGTTGATTTTTACTTTTACCATCATTAAAACGATTAAGACTATTTGGTGGGTCACTACCGATATCTTTAGATCTAATTTGAACTAATTGGTCATAATTATTATTAATATCGCCAAATGAGAATCCAACAAAACCCGAAGGGTCAATAATGCCACTATTATCCAAAGTATAATTATATATGTTAAAAGAATTATTGAATGAATTATCAGTTGTAGATGTATAACGAGAACTTTTAACATATGGTGCAGTAAAGTTATCAACAACAAAATCGCCAGAAATATTCAATGATGACCCAGATAAAAATGAACAATTTTTATTAGTAATATTAAAATTACAAATATCTTTAAAAATGTGTGTTCCAGAATTAAAATTAACACTGCTTTCAAAGTTAGCAATATTGGAAACATCTAGAAAATTCAAATTACACGAAGAATCAAATCGTGTATCACCAGCAACATCTAAAACAAAAACCCGTAAATCTTCAGCAATATCTTTGCCAATAAGAAGATGTCCATCAATTCTGGCGTCAGTTTTCCCTGCGAGTGACCTATCAGTATGATATAGGTCTAATGAATAATTAAATTGTGGAGTGTCATAATTTTCAGCACCGAAAACATTAATACCTTTTTGAAAATTAGGTTTTGCATTATAAGTGACATTAGAAGATTGAGAAAAAATAACATTACAATTATTATTTCCATCACCAGCAGTAAAACCATCAACAAATAATGTTCTATCTTTAAAATAAAATTTAGTAGTGTCAGTTTGGTCATAAAATGAAGAAGAAGTGCTTGCGTTACCAGCAAACAATAATCCATCAAAATTAACACTATCTTTAAATCTACTTTGTGCGCTAACATCAAATGAATATTCAGGTTGCGTGTTCAAGAATCCAATACGTCCTAAGTTAGAATAGGTGACAACAGGAACGTATTTAGTATCTTTACTAAAACCCAAATAAGTTTTTTCTTCAAAATTGTTTGAAATATCTAAACTATTAACAAAATTAGTATCATATCTAGAATTATAACGCATAAAGAATGTGCTAGCAACATCATCAACAACATTTTCAGAAGAGTCTCTGGTTAATAATATTTCGCTATGATTAGTGCGTCCACATTTTAAATGTAAAGAAACATTATTATTGGGTTTTCTAACATCAATAGTATATTGAGGTGAACTAGTGCCAAAGCCATATTGAATAAAATTATGATTGGATTGACCAAAAACAAAAGAAAAACTGGTATCAGCGTATGCATATGCTCCAATAGCAGTGCTATAATTGCATCCATCATTAATATCACTATATGAACCATATGTAGTATTGTAGTCTCCTTGTAATTTAGTTCCAGAATATGAGCCAACAACAGTATTAAGTTTACCAAGATTTTGTGCAATATTATTATGAACTAATGTTCCAGTTCCAATAGAAACATTATGAGATCCAACATTATTAATATTAGATTGAAAACCAAGAGCAACATTACCAGAACCATTATTTTCCAATAATGCGCTAGAACCAAATGAAACATTTTGGTCACCAGTAGATATTAATTGTGTTTCAAACCCAACCCCAGTATTATAATGACCTAATACTCTTTGTCCCGGGTCTCGGTAAGAACCAACAAAAGTATTAGAATCAAAAATAGTATTAGAATTAGTAATAATATTACTCTTTAAACATTGATAGCCAATAGCAACAGAATAATTAGATTTACTATTTAACAAATTATAATGACCATAAGCGGTAGAGAATTGCCCTATTAAATTTAATCCAGTTTCTCTTCCAATGAGTGAATTATTACTGCCAACAATATTTTGTCCGGAATAATTACCAATAGTAATATTATTAGAATTGCCTGGTTTGGCCGAATTAGCAGAAGAACCAATGGAAAGATTATTTGAACCAGTTAAAATATTTTTAAGTGAATCGTTACCAATAGAAATATTGTAATCGCCGCTTGTAAGTTTAGAAAGTGATGAATTGCCAATGGAAACGTTATGATTAGAAATAGTAGAACTATTTAAATTATTATTACCAACAGCAATATTAGAATTGCCAGTAGTAAGTTTTTTAAGACTTTGATGTCCTAATGCAATATTATTAGAAGTATTAAATAATGGGTCAGAAAATACATATGCACCAATACCAATATTATTTGTTCCTAAATTATAAGGGTCAGGATTAGAACTATTAGAAATATAAATATTAACTTTATTGGTGGAAGATTGTAAATTAAGTTTTCCTTTAACATCAAGAAATTGACCAGGTGTAATGGTATTAATACCTACAAATCCATTTTGATTAATAATAACTTTAGTATTATCGTTTTTATAAGTTTCATTAATGTCAATATTATCATAATTAATATTTTCATCAAAAGTATCAAAAACAATAGTAGGAGCCATTAATCTAATTCGGTCACCTCTTTTATTATTAAGATTGAAACTGGAATCAATGTAAGGATTGGGAACATTAGGATTAACATCTTTTGCTTTAAATAATAATAGTTCTGAATCGCCAGTAGTTTTATTGTAATATCTCTCTTCCATAATAGAATTCGGAATTTTGTCTGAATAATCAGATAATGAAATATCACTATGTCCTAAACCTTTAAACCAAATAGCGTTTGGTTGATTTTCACCAAGTCGTGTATTACCAATTTGTACAACATTTTGTTCTATTTCAAAAATAGATTTTCCTGAAATATTAGGTTGTCCAACAATAAGTCTGGAAATATTATCTGTGCCACCATATTGTTTAAAAGACATTTATACTATTAATATATGTTAATAGTATAAAAAAAAAAAGTATTGTAACCCAAAAATATTTATAAAATTGTTAAAACTTAAAATAGAAGTAAATATTATAATTTGATTATTTAAGATTATGACATATTTAATAGGTGCATCATTAAGATTACGTTTTATTAATAACGCTAACAATAAACAAAATATAATTAAAAATGATTGCATAAAAATGGGAATAGAAAAAAATGTAACATTTAATTATGATTTAAATGATGATAATTATGACAATGATTATAAAGGAAGAAATACAAAACAACAAGTAAAATATATTTTATTTATTGAAGCCCGTTTTAATCAAACACCTTTAGATATAGAGAAATGTTCAAATTTTATTAAATATATTCAAAAACAACGTATAACAATAGAACATATTTGTAATGAATTAAATAACAAAATTATATATACATCAAATAACAATGATAAACAACTACATAAAGAAGAAAGTAAAGAATTAAAAAAAAATAGAAGACATAGAGCATTAACAGAAACAGATTTTAAAATACTTGAAAATATAAAAAAATTCTGGGAAAAAAATAATTTTAATAAAGAAAAAACAAATAAACTAGAAAATGTAGAAAAAGAAAAATCAACACAAAAATCTGTAATGAATTATGAAGAATATTTAAATATGATAAAATAAATAATAAAATAAATAATAAAATAAATAAGTTTTTTTTATTTTATTATAAAAAAATTATTTATTTATTCTTAATTTTTTTTGTATGTTTTTTCTTTTTATATTTATTACTTCTTTTAATTCCTCTTTTTTTTGTTTTAGATAAATTTAAAATTTCATTGGTTTTATTTTTTAATATATTAGAAAGGTCATTTAACTTAAAATCTCTAATTTTATAATCTTTGTTTTGATTCAAAATATTTATTTTCCCTTGAAAACGTTTTCCATTATCTGAAAATATTTTCCATTTATTATTATCAACAAGTTTTCCGTTCACAATTTTAGTAGATTGACCTTGAAATTGAAAAAAATTATTAGGATTATACATATATATATTTAATAAATATTAATAAATATAAATAAATTTAATTTAATAGTAAAAGTTCAAATAAATTATTGCGAAAAGGAGAATTAGATTGAATAAGTTTATCAATAGAACCACCAGTTAATTTAGTAATTTGTTCTCTATAATTTTCTTGAAATGTACTATTATTTTTTAATAACTCTAAATTTTCATTTTGCCAAATACAGAATTGAGACATAATTTTTTTATGAATAATTTTAAGTTTCATAGCAACTAATGAAGAAGAAATAATAAACCAACATTTATTGTTGAATTCATTATTAGATTTTTCTTTTTCAACTTCTTTTTCAGCTTCTTCTTTACAAATAAAATTAGGATTTTCGTCATAAGCATAAAATATTTTGCCACGTTTATCTTCAAACGAGCGCAAAGGCGTTTGATTAATATTTTCAGGATTAATATATTTATTTAATATCATCATAAAACCATCTTGATATGTTTTGGTTTCAAATATAAAATTCAAGTCATCTTTATTAATATCAAGATTATTCAAATAATCAGTAAGTGAAATAGAAACATCAGTTTTATTTTCAATTAGTGTTTCAATACCTAATATATTAGGAGAAGAAGAATTATATTTTATAATTTTTGAACTTTTAGATGTATTGCAAGAAGACTTATTAATAGAATTATTAATAATATCTAATTTAGTTAACATTTCTGCAAACATACTTTTAATTTCAGAAACTTCTTCTACTAATTTTAAAACAACTTCGTTATTATTCATATTCATAAATATAATTTAAAATATATTTATAAAAGTAACAAAATAAAAAATCAATTTTAATATTTAAAGGCTCTTAATCACATAACGCAATAATTAGTGTGACTAATTTATATATCTAAAAAACATTCGCGTGTAATATATAGCGAATTAAAATACATTATTTTTGATGAAAAATATGTTTAAATTCATTACTAATATCAATAAATATATTACACAGACAAGCAATAAATAAAATGTTATATATCATTAATAATAAATTAATGTTATATATCTAAATAAATTACATTTTTAGCATTTCTTTAATAGCGTTAATATCAGTTGCCATATTTTCTATTTTATTTTCCAAATTATTAATTTTTTTATCTTTTTCAACATTATCTTCTTTTAATTCATCGTTTTCTTTCTTCAATGATTTAACTGATTCAATTAAATAACCTATAAACGTGTTGTAATTTGCTGTCCATTTGTCATCATTTTTTGTATCGATTGCCTCTGGAATTATTTTATAAACTTCTTGTGCAATAATACCCGCATGTTTTTGTTTGTTTTCATCTTCATCTTCTATAAAGTTAAAGTTAACCCCTTGTATTTGACATATTTTTTCCAATGGATTTTCCAATGGGCATATATTTTCCTTATAACGCATATCAGAAGTCGCATTGAAAGTTGTAGAATCAGTTTGACCTACAACAACTAATTTATTTCCAGGATTCGTAGTCCCAATCCCGAAGTTGCCGTTAGATAAAAGTATCATTTTGTCATAGTTGTTATTTCTAAATTTAATGGTTTGGCCCGACGATGCATTTAATATAGTTGAGCCAGCTGAATTTTGCATCATAGCATAATTACCTGCGGAAGCACGATCAATATGTGAGAAAGATCCCCAGTCACTATAACTTGCATAACCGATAGCCGTTCTACCAAAATAAGAAGTAGTATCAGTATTATGACCACCTCTAATAGAACCATCAACCTCTAATTTAGCACTTGGAGTCTTTCCAATACCGACATTGCCACCTTGAGTCCCAGCACATATTATAATATCTTCCCCAGAATAATGATTTATATAGAAAGCGTTATTCTGATCGTTTCCCGAATAATAATCCATATGATGTACGTTGCTGCTGCTACTAGTGCCAAATCTAATAGACCGGCCAGCATCATCATTAATCTCTAATCTTGCTGATGGAGCATTGCTCTCTCCAATATTTACTCCACCCCCCCCATTAAAATAACAACTGGTACTCGTTTGGGTAAATGCCGCCCCACCACTACTAGCAGCAGCAGCAGCAGCATTAATTTGTGTTTGAATAGAACTGGTGACCCCGTCTAAATAACCTAATTCTGCCTGACTAATAGTCTTTGAACTGGTAATCAAGGCGCCCGTTAATTTAATATTACCATCGACATCCAACTTATAAGATGGACTCGTCGTTCCAATACCGACATTACCAGATGGAGAAATTTTCATTCTTTCAATAGCATTTGTATAACCATTAGCAGAATCATTAGTTTTAAATATAATTCCTCCTCCCGCGCCAGAACTAACAGAGTTCGCTAATGTTAATGCGTTTGCATTATGTCCTTTTTCTGTATTATTAGCACCATAATAATCAGCACCAATCATACTCCAATCGTTGCCACCATCTTGTCTAAATAAAATTTTTGGAACATCTCCGTCATTATTATTATCAGTATCAGCTTCTAATATTAATTCACAATCACCAGAACTGCCAGATGATATATGTAATTTACCAGTTGGACTAGTAGTTCCAAAACCGACATTGCCCACAACGTTAAGTCCACCACCAAGGGAGCCAATATCAAGACGACCATTACTATCGAGTGTCATACCGATATTAGGATCACTTCCCCCCCCGCCATCGCCTCCGAATGCCAATACATTACCATTATTAGTGTTGTTACCGAGGAGTCCGATATAAAAGTTTCTATATGTGTTAGTTCTTGAAAATTGTATTGATTTATCAAAATGTGTATAAGTAGAAGTAGTAGAGTTTGGTATATAATATATAGTAGAATCCACAGGAGAATCATTAAGATGTAATTTAGCAGTGGGACTAGTAGTCCCAATACCGACATTGCCAGTATCAGCTTTAATTCTGACCCTTTCCGAATTTCCATTTGCATAAAATCTTAAATCCGCAGCATTATTACCTGAACTATTATAATTAATCCACATACCATCAGTTCGAGTAGTGTTACGAATCACCCGACAATTGTAATACAAATCAGCATCACCCCCATTATTATTATTTTCAACAAGTGTAACCCCGTCCATTTTTAACACACCATTCCCTGATATATTAATATCACCATTAACATCTAATTTAGATTGTGGATTAGTTGTTCCAATACCGAAATTACCACTCGCTAGCATTATCATTTTGTCGACGTTGTTAATTTTGAAGTTAATAGACTTATTACTGCTTGCATTTATTAATGTTTGTCCGGTACTATTTTGCATCATAGCATAATTACCTTCGGTAGCACGACCAAGATGTGAGAAAGATGCCCAGCCATTATAATTACCTGCATAACCGATAGCAGCTAGACCGAAATAAGAAGTAGTATTTGTATTATGACCACCTCTAATAGAACCATTAACATCTAATTTAGAATTGGGAACACTAGTTCCAATACCAACGTTACCGCCAAGGTCAATATGCATACTTGGTGTGGTAGAAGCATTAGTGAAAAAATCAAACCCGACATTACTACCATATCTAATTCTTCCATCAAAATCAGCACCAGACCCAGCAATATTATCAGTGAAATCGATCCATCCACCATTATTATTACTAGAAATAATTTGCATATTACCATATGTAGAAGAGATTGCACCCAAGTAAACACCAGGAGGGCTATTTAGTGAATTAAAATTACCACCGGTAAATTGACCTGAACCAGTAGAATATATATTACCTCTAACATCTAATTTTTGAGTTGGATTATCTGTGCCAATACCAAGATTACCGGCAGCAGTAAGTGTCATTCTCCCGATTGAATTACTCCTGAAATGTAAATTACCGATTTTATAGTCAAGATAATTGTTTGTAGTTGTGGAGTGTGCTCTTAAGAAATTAGTTGTTCCAGAAATAGTTCCATCACCGCCAGTCATAACATAAAGACTTGGATTAGTACTAGCACTATGAATAATGATATTCCCATCTTTAACGTATAATTTTTCAATAGGATTATTTGTTCCAATACCGACATTACCATTTTCCCCAATTGTGAACCTATCATTTAAATTTTCGTAATCAGTCTCTATATTACCACCAGAAATTACAAAATTACATTTATTACTCGTATTAAAATCTGAATTATATCGCCTCCCAATTCTCCAACTATAAGACGTACCAGAATTTTGAAACAAAATAGAATTATTGTTATCTTGGTTATTATTAGTCGTTTGCAAAAGAAAATTTTGCTGTGCTCCGTAGATATGTAATAATTGAGACGGACTTGTTGTTCCAATGCCAAGTTTATCAGTTATAGTAAGTTGTTTAGCACTAAAATTATACCATGGTGTAGAATCATCAACGCAAATAGTAAGATTTTTAACAAGTACATAATCACCTGAACTACCATTGGAAGAAATTTTAATTTTAATATTATGTAAATTTTCAATTAAATAAGGTGTAATATCGCAAACAATAGGAACAAAACCAACACTTGTGCTTTGTGTAGAATTATATACTTTATATATTTCAGCAATTTGAACATCAGCACTATCTAATAAGTGAATTGAAAAATATTCATTATTTCCATCTTGCGAATAAAATTGTGCATTAAGTTTAACCAAAATACGTTGTGAAGTATAACCAAGAATATTATTACTAGCAGCATTAGCAGTATAAGTACCATTTTCTTTAAAATGAGTATAACCTCTAATACTGATTGATGGAGAAGTAATAGATACATCATTATTAGTTAATTTAACATAATCACTATTTTCAATAGTGGCAGCACCAGGACCACTCTTAATAAAACCAGAAAGTGAATTTAAAGGATAATAATGTAAAATACGTCCGGAATGAAAACCTTCACTTCCAGTATGTGAAATACCTTTAATATCAAGTTCATAAGTAGGAGTAATAGATACATCATTATTAATACCAATTTTTCCAGAAACTTTTAAATTTGAATTATCAAGTTCCATACCAAGTGTTCCATTATTAGTAGCAACATTATTGGTAGTAGAAGGATTATAATAAAAAGTATGTTTTTGTGCTGATGAATATTTAACAGTAACTGAACCAATACCAAACCCGTATTGTCCATTCCCCCATAATTGTATTTTATTAGGTCCAGAAGTGCTTAAATCATTATTAAACTTAATTAACCCATTATTAGGCATATTTAAATCTAAATGATGTGTAATTTCGCCACTGGTAGCATTATAACGTAAAAATGTATCTTGTGTGTCAGTATTACGAATAGGTTTAACATAAAATCCTGAAGTTCCTGATGAATTTAAACCCGTATTATTTGCATTTAGTATAATAGTATTTGCGTGTTGATCCACTTCACCCGCTCTATTACCTATTGCAATGGAAGTAGTGCCTTGGTTTTCATAACCTGCGTAAAATCCCACAGCAATGGAATTTTGTCCTTGGTTTTCATAACCTGCACGAAGACCTATTGCAAGGGAATTACTTTGTTGGCCAGACATAGCGACCTCATAACCGATTGCAACGGATGAAAAATGTTGATTGATTTTGCCAGCACTTAAACCCATAGCAATGGTTCTCCGTTGTTGATTGGTTTGGCCGGCGTCAACTCCAATAGCAATTGCATCCCCTTGGTCGCCGAAAGTTCCTTGTACGCCTTGCTTAATGTACCCTGCCCGAAAACCAATTGCAATGGAAGTCTGACCTTGGTCCTCGAATCCGGATTGCAAACCCATAGCAATAGAATTAGCACCTTGATTTGTTTTACCAGCATTTCTACCAAACGAAATAGCACTAGTACCTTGATTGTGTTGTCCGTTATTAGCACTATCTAAATAATTACCAATAGAAATAGTATCTGCCCCTTGACTTGTTTTACCAGCTTCACGTCCAATAGCAACAGCATTAGTGTTTTGAGAAGTATAACCAGTTTGATAACCTAAAGCAATAGAAGAACCATATTGATTAAATTTACCAGCTTCAGCACCAATAGCAATAGCATATGAACTTTGTCCCGTAAAAGCAGCTTGAGTGCCTAAACCAATAGAATATGAATTTTGGTTAGTTTGACCTGATAAATATCCAATAGCAATAGAAGCTGTTTGTTGATTTTGTTTACCAGCATCTCTACCAATAGCAATGGAACTTTGTTTTTGTAAAGAATTACCAGCATTAGCACCAATAGCAATAGCATATTCCGTTTGTTGTTCTTGACCAGAAGCATTACCAATAGCAATAGAATAACCAGTAGTTCCTCCTTGAGATGTTAAACCCGCTTGATTACCAATAGCAACACTTTTAAGACCTTGACTACTTTTACCAGCTTTGTCGCCAATAGCAATAGAATAACCAGTAGTTCCTCCTTGAGTATCAAAACCCGCTTCGTCGCCAATAGCAATAGAATGTGTGCTTTGTGAAGTTTTACCAGAATTAGAACCAATCGCAACAGAACGAACACCTTGTTCCGCATTAGCAGCTTGTTCGCCAATAGCAACACTTCCATCAGATTGATTAGTACGACCAGTAAGATAACCAATAGCAACAGAATTAGTACCTTGTGTAGTTAAAGCACTTTGATGACCAATCGCAACTGAATAATCACCTTGGTCGGTTTCACCTGATTGATTACCAATAGCAATAGAATAACCAGTTGCTAAACCTTGATTAGTTGTACCCGAATTAGAACCAATAGCAATACAATAAGGCGCCTGACCTTTTGTGCTATCAGTAGCATTACCAATGCCAGAATTAGCGCCAATAGCAATAGAATTAGTAGATTGATTATATTTAGCAGTATTATTACCTATAGCAACAGAATTAATACCTTGTTCCGTATTAGCAGCTTGTTCGCCAATAGCAACACTTCCATCAGATTGATTAGAACGACCAGTAAAATAACCAATAGCAATAGATTTACTTCCTTGCAGTTCTTGTCCAGCGGCATCACCAATAGCAATAGAATATGTGCTTTGTGTATTTTCAGCACTATTAACTCCAAGAGCAATAGAATTTAAACCTTGACTTGTTTTACCGGCATCCGAACCAATAGCAATAGAATTAGTACCTTGAGTTGTTAAACCCGCTTGACGTCCAATAGCAATAGCTTGAGTCGCTTGCGTATCTTTACCAGCACTAGATCCAATAGCAACATTAAAATCACCTTGTGAAGTTTTACCAGCAGAAGAACCAATAGAAACAGCATTATCTCCCTGCGCAGTATAACCCGCATCTTTACCAATAGACACAGCTTGACTTGATTGATTTGTTTGTCCTGAAGCATCATCATAATAACCAATAGATACAGCATAATTACCTTGTGTATCGTGAGCGCTATAATAACCCAAACCAATACTACCAATACCTTGTTCCTTATTACCTACATAATTACCAATTGAAATGGAACGTTGTCCTTGTGTTCCAGTTCTATTAAGACCAGAAAAATTACCAATTGTAATAGTATCTTTAGGTTTAGTTGAACTATCAATATTAACATTATTACCAATTAAAATAGGTCTAAAACCTTCATTTAAATTATTAACATCTTTATATCCCCCCCCCGAAATATTTAAAGCATCATATAAAGTAAGAACTTTGCCAAGATTAAAATTACTATTAGATTCTAAATTACCATTAATATCAACATCGCCATTAAATATGGAGTTACCAGCCAAACTAAAATTACCTGCAACATCTAAATCACCAACAATATTAAATGAACCTTCAAGTGAACCACCAATTTTTTCAATAAATAAATTTTTAGCGTTTTCTTCACTTAAGTATTGGTCATCTTCTAAAACAAAACCAGCATCAGGAAAAGTGTTATTTAATACATTAACAAATTCTAAGGAAGAAAAAACAGAACTAATATCAGGGTCAAAAGTAACAGATTGATTACTATTACTACCATTTACTATTTGAAATTGTTTAGTAATAACTATTTCTTTGGGAAAAGCAAAACTCATAAGTTATTATTGTTATATATTAATATAAGAATATGAAAATATTAACTATAAAATAAAAAAGGATAAAAAGACATGAATGATATAAAAAAATTGAAAAAGAATATTTTATCTTAATAAAAGACACGTAAAAAATGACTTTTATTAAGAAACAACAAGTGCCAAATCATTATACTTATAATAAAGAATGTTTGAAATTAACAAAAAAAACGTTGGTGTGTTTAGATAAAATAGAAGAAGATACAAACTATTGTAGTGATTTAATAAAAAGTATAGTATTATGTAAAAAAAAATTTAAAAAAGAAAATTTAAAAAGCAAACAAATTACACTAATATATGAGTGAATAAAAATTATTTACATAGTTTTTTTATCTTGTTCTAATTTAAAAATACGTGTTGTTAAATTTCTGACAAGTTCTTCAAGTATGGAAATTCTATTATCTTGTTCTTTAATATTTTTTTTAGCATTAGTAAGTTTTTCATCTAACTCTTGAACAGCAGAAGTAGTAATAGTATTAACTATTTCAGGTTTGAAAACGTGAAAATCAGTTATATGTTCGCCATAAACAAAAACATCATTATCTTCAAACAGAATACTAGTATTTTCAATTTCAAATGTAGTTTCATCAATAATTTTGGTGCACTTAACAGTATCTTTGTTACCTAATTTATTATAAATATCAATAACAGGCATTTCATTATTAAAACATGAAGTAATTTTATCTTTTAGATAAATAATTTTATGTGTATCATCAAAATGTGCGTACTCATAAATATTAGGTACAACTGAAGAAACAATGGAAGATGCTTCCGGAATAATTTTTTTTACGTCTTGTGCAATAAAACCAAACATTTTATCATTACCCTGATTCCAATTATCAATATAATTAAATGAAACAGGTTTAATTTTTCTTAATAATTTAATAGAATTGTTAGGAATTAGTTTTTCAATATTATTTTTAATTCTGATATCAGAATGAACACCGATAGTAGAACCATAAATAGCATTACCTGCAAAAACAGAAATACCAAATGTGGTTGATTTGAGTGAAATAGAAGAATCGCCCTGACTGAATGCAGTCAAACCAGGGTTACTTTGCGGTCCATCTCCAATAATGTGTAATGGATATAGAGGGTTAGTTGTTCCAATACCAATAAAACCAGATGATTTAATATTAATACCCTTATTTTTATTATTTGAAAAATGTCCAAGATAAATAGAACCATCAGTACTATCTGAACCTTGTGTATAGTCAATAACAGAAGATCTATTATCTGATTTTTCTTGACCTAATAACAATTCGGTTTTATTATTATCACCATAAATGTGTAAATTACTGGAAGGGTCAGTTAGACCTAACCCAACATCCCCCCCTTTATTAAAACTAATAGCAGAACTATTTGTATCACCACTATGTTTTAAAATTAAATTAGAAATAGAACCAGAATTAGAAGGTAAATAATCAATGAAAACTGATTTATCATTTTGTATATTTTCTCCTAATATTAAAGATGTTTTGTTTGTATTACCGAAAATATGTAATCTAGACAACGGATTATTAGTGCCAATGCCAATATCCCCACTTAATGTTGAAATAGTTAATGGAGAATATGTTAACGAATTATTAGACACTCTTAAGTCATTATTAGTATTAAATATATCAAAATACCACAATTTATTATTATTATTATCTTTTAGAGAAAAATTTCCAAATGATATAAGATTTCCTGAATGATCAATTTTAATTCCATTAGACGACGAAGAATGAGGACAAATAGATAAAGCATTTGAAGTAGAATCTATACCATTTGCGGAAAAGACTATAGAATTTTCACTATTATCAATAATTTTATTTAATGAATCATTAATTGTATTATTACTAAATGTTAAACTATAATTACTATTTTGTGTTTTTAATGTTTGTGAATTATTATTAGATTTATGAATATGTAATGGACATAACGGGTTTGAAGTGCCTAATCCAAAAAATCCACTATTATCTAATATAGCATCTAATTTATTAGTAGATAAATCGGTATTATTAGTGCTAAATGTAATAGTTTTATCACTTTGAACATGTAATGATGAATTAGTATTCACAAATGATGCATTATTGGATTGGTCATAATAATTATTAAAAATAATTCTAACATTACTAACATCAGTAACATCAGTGCTATAATTAATTCCATAATTAGTGCTAAGAATATGTAAGAAATTATGCCTTGTCAATAATTGGTCATCTTTAACATCAAATGAAAGACCAAAAACAGATTGTAATTCACTTGTAAAATCTTTAAAATCATATGAATTTAAATTAACTACTTTAGTTCTAACGCTGTTAGTCAAAATATTTGATGGTGTGCCATTTGGTTCAAAAGTAAGTGAATTATTTGAAGTGTCTTTTAAAGTAAAAGGTTCATAAATTTGTATATATCTTGGAAAACGTTCAGTCATAATATACTATAATAATATTCTAATAATATTATAAAAATGTACTAATAATTTATTTGTAAAATAATTAGTACAATTTTGCTAAAAATCAAAAAAGAAGATAATAACATATATTATTAAAGTAATAATTTGTTATGGTAGATATTTCAGAAAATGATATTTTAAATAGCAATGTCTATATAAGTACATTAAATCCAGAAAAAAATAGAAGTTTGCCAGCAATAAGTTATATAAAGGACATATGTAATAACTCAATTACAGATGTGAGTTTAACATCAATAAATGAATTAAATAAATTAGGTACAAATTTAATATTATCAAGAAAAGGTAGAAATAAAGAAAAAGGATACAATGTATATTTAAAAGCAAAAGATAATGATATAATTTTGCAAGGTTTACCCAATAGCATATTTGCAGTTCCAGAAGATGAAACAACATTAAAAATAAAAAAGGGAGAACGTCTTTATTTAAGATATATTAGTACTGAAGGAAAATTAGATTTTGTTCCAACAGGTCAATTAAACAATATTGCACGAGTAACGGAAGGAGATTATTTTATAAATGATTTTACAAATAAATTAGAAAAAGAATTAGGTACAACAATTAATTTTGATGGAAATAGTTTAGTATTTCCAAATATAAATCGTAATACATTAGTAGGTATTCATACTGATGATAGAGTTACAAGTAGTATTTTAGATGTATCTATGATAAAACTTACAAATACACAAAATACGATACCTTTAGTTAATTATAATAATTTATCAAACTTAGTATTGACTCCTATTTATTTACCTAGAAATACAGATGTTTTTATTAGTTCAAATAATAAAATCGCGTTTAATTCAAATATAGGAAGAGAATTTACAGAATTTAATGTTTATTCAGTAATAAATAATAAAAAAAATTCTTTTCAAGGAAAATATGTGTTAACAACACAAAATGGTTATTATTTTGCTATTGAAAATAAAGGAAAAGAAGATAAAATAGATTATAAATCAGGAATAAATAGTTTACAAGAAAAAAGAACAATTGTAGACGCGAGTAATGTTATTCAAGAATATTTATTTATTGCTGGAACAATAGAATTGTATGTGAATGATGATTTTGGAAATATAAATTGGTTGGCATTTAGACAAGGTTCAACAAATATTATTAAATCAGAAAATGCATTAAAATATGGAAGTATTGACAACTTAAGAATAAATAATGAGGTTCAAGAAACAAGTATTCAAACAAGTAATATTTTTACTATTAATGAATTGATAAATTTTGATGCATCATTTTCATTAGTAACAGCGTTAACAAATGTACAAAAACAATCATTTTTGTTTAATATAGTGGATTTATCAAATAATAAAAGTAAATTACAAATACAAAATGGTGTACAAAATATTAGCGATAATTTATTTGAAAATCAAAATATTAGTATTGTACAATTGCCAGATTCAATAGTAAGTTTAAAAAATACATTTAATAATAATCCAATAGAAAAGGCATTATTACCAACAAGTATTTCATATGGTATAAGTGATATTAGTTCAGTTTTTGCAACTAATGTAACTGATTTATCTTTAATTATTTATAATGTTGATGAAAAAAAATATTATACATCATCAAATAGTCAAAATAGTATAAAAACTGATTTATCATCATTAAATACAAGTGGATTTAATTTAACACATAGTTCTGATTTAACAGAATTTGATATTATAAAATCAAAAATAGTATCTTTGAATTCTTATACAACAAGCGAATTACAACAAATAGGTATTGATATTAGTTATACAATATCAAATAGTAAAGATTTAAGTTTTAATTTAAATAGCAATAATACATCTTTTACAATTGAATCAAATGAATTTACAAATATAGATTTATCAAGTATATTTTTACCTTTACAAACAAGCAAAATTGGACAAAACGGATTTTCAAATAATAATTTAAAAACAATAGATTTATCAGGATTAACAAGTTTAACAGATATTTCAGAAAATGCGTTTGATAATAATAGTATAACAAGTGTTGACTTTACAAATGTAATAAATTTACAAAAAATACATAACAATGCTTTCAATAGAAATAGAATATCAAGTGTAAATTTATCACAATCATCAAATTTAACAGAAATAAATGATTATGCTTTTTTTGGTTCTCCAATAACAAGTTTAATATTACCAAATAGTTTAACAAAAATAGGAAAATATGCATTCGGATTTAATAAATTAACAAATTTAACATTAACAGGAAATATAGTTACAATAGATGAAGGCGCATTTTCTTTTGGAACAATAGAAAAATTAGATATTTCTGGTTTATCTTCGTTAACAACAATAGGTAAATATAGTTTTGTGAATAACGATATTTCTGTAAATATACATTTACCTGCAAATTTACAAACAATAGGTATTCATGCTTTTTCAAAAAATAATATTTCTGAAATAATTTACAATAATGAATTAAGTCAAATTGGTTATGGAAGTTTTCAAGAAAATAGATTAAATAATATTAATTTAAATTCAACTAAAATATCAATAATATCACAATATGCTTATTATGATAATCCGTATGATAAAACAATGTATTTACCAACACATTCAAATTTTTCTAAAATAGAAAGGTCTGCATTTGAAAATAATTTTATTACTAACTCGCAAACTATAAATTCAAGTGTCACTGAAATAAATAAATTTGCTTTTTTAAACAATAAAATAACAAGTTTAAATTTAACTAACGCGGATGGTTTGCAAATTTTAGAAGAAGGAATATTTAAAAATAATGATATGAGTGGTTCAACATTGAAAATACCAAAAAATATAGCTATTATTGATATTGAATCATTTAAAAATGCAGGAATTACACAAGTTGATTTTGAATACTTTAAACCAATAGAAAATACATTTTTAAACCCATCATTGAGAAGGATAAATCGTAGCGCATTTCAAAATAATAATATTACAGGAATTTTAGATATTCATTCATATAATTTAGATATAATTGATACGTTAGCTTTTGATACAAATAATATTAGTCAAGTTAATTTTAATGTAAATAATTTTAGTTTTATAACTTATGATAGTGCTTATACAAATAATCCAATCATTATAATGAATTTTCCTATTATTTGGAGATTAAAAGATGTAGGGTTTAGTGCTCCATTTTTACAAAAAACATTATTATATTCTTACACAACATTAATTGATGAAAATGTTGGTGGTTATGACCCAGCAGATATTGACACAATTTTAGATGGAAGTGATAACATTTGGTTATATAGTATAAATAATGGCATTTTAAGTGTAAATGATTATACAACTTCTATAGAAGCAAATGTATTTCAAAATATGCCAGATATTTCAGGTTTGATTTTAAACAATGATTTAAAACAAATAAAATCGTTTGCGTTTAATGATTGTAGTTTAAATGGAAAAATAACATTACCAAGAGACATTACATCAATTGGTGAAAGTGCTTTTGAGAAGAATAATATTACAGAGTTAGATATGTCTGCTTCAACACAATTAATAACAATAGGAGCATCAGCATTTAATTTTAATAAAATGTCAACATTAAATTTTACAGGTTCAATGCCTATTTTAACAAATATTGGAAATAAAGCATTTGGAAATAACATACACTTAGAAATAATTAATTTTGGACAAATTACAAATAATACAAGAATGTTGGCAACTAATGATAATACAACAAGTGTATTTGCAAATACTCCAAATATAAAATCAGGAATATTTCCTTTTGAAAATGACCTAAGTATAAATCTTCCTTTAATTGGTTTTGATGTTCGTTTTGCTCAAGATAGATTACGTTTAACTATACAACAATTATTAAATTTTGGATTTACAAATGGAATAAATGCGATATTAGATAATAGTAATCAATTATGGTTATATAACATTGATAATTCGGGTGTAATGAATATTATACCTGGTGTAAGTAAAATAATGAATGAAATATTTAAAAATAATACAAATATAACAAAAATAATTATTCCAAATAGTGTACAAGAAATTGGAGATAATTTATTTTTAAATAATACAAATTTAAATGTTTTATATTTATCAAATGCATCAGGACTAAATATAATAGGAGAAAATGCTTTTAAAAATACTTCAATAAAAACACTAAATTTGAGTTCTTCTTTACCGAATTTAACAATAAAAAAAAATGCTTTTTCAGATAATACTGATTTATCATTTGTAGATTTTACAAATATGACAAATAGTACAAAATTAGAAGGTGTAAATAGTAATGAATTTCCTTTTTCTAATTGTAATAATTTAAAAAATGCAACAATCTATTCAAATGATATAAGTTTAAATCTTCCATTAATAGGATTTCCAATATCATTTACCCAAGAACGACTATTATATTCAATAACAAAGTTGAAAGAATATCAGTATACAGATGATCAAATAGATAGTATATTGGATAATAGTAATAATATTTGGTTATATTCAAAAGAAACTCAAACGATAAATAATATAAATAATGAAGTATTAACAATAATTGAAGGTGTAAAAAGTGTAGCAAATAACGTATTTGAAAACACTACAATTAATAAATTAATTTTACCATCAACAATAGAAACAATTGGAAACTCAAGTTTTAAAAATAATAATATGAAAAATTTAGATATGTCAACCGCAATAAATTTAAATTCTATAGGACAAGAAGCTTTTAATAATAATTTATTTGTAAATTTAGATTTTACAATACCAACACCAAATATATTAAATTTTGGCAATTTATCATTTGCAAATAATAGTCAATTAACAAGCGTAAATTTAGATGATTTAAGTGATAATGCTATACTAGATACTAATGGTACAACATCTGTATTTTATAACACACCAAATTTTAAAAATTTAACAATTAATGATAATACAAATTTAAAAGGAATTGGTTTTAGTGCTGATTTTTTACAAAAACAATTATTAAAAACAATAACAGAATTAGTTAATTATAATTATTTAATAGATGATATTGATACAAATTTGACAGATATTGATGATATATGGTTATATTCATTATATAATGGAAAATTAACAATTATAGATGGTGTAAAAAGAATAGAAGATAATGCATTTACGGGAAATACCAATATAAATCAAATAGTATTTCCAAGTAATAATACTTTAGAATATATTGGTTCTAATGCTTTTAGAAATTGTGATATAAATACATTATTAACAATTCCTTCAAGAGTTGAAATAATTGGTAATAGTGCATTTAAAAGTAATAGCATAACAAGTTTAACATTTACACATGGTAATTATTTAAAAAATATATTAGCAGAAGCATTTAATTTTAATAATTATGATAAATTAATTATGAGAAATTATGAATCATTAAAATTAATAGGTTATCGGTGTTTTGCAAATAATAGTGTTTTATCAACAATTGATTTTACAGGTTCAAGTAAAGATGTTAGATTTGAGAGTGAAGTATTTATAAATGACATTAATATTAATATTTTAATTATTCCATTCTATTGGAATCCAAATGAAATAGGTTTAACAGATACAGATTATGATAAAGTAATTAATATTTACGACGATTTTATTAATGATCCATTTGAAACAAGAGATACAGACGGCGATGGTGTTGGTGATAATAGTGATGTTTTTCCATATGATCCTACTGAAACAAAGGATACAGATTTAGATGGGGTTGGTGATAATAGTGATGTATTAATTTACAATCCAGTTGAAATTAATGATACAAATAATGATGGTATTGGAGATATAGTAACATCATATTTAGAATCAACATTAAATGAATTAAAAAATGAAATAACTTATTATCATAGAAAATTATTAAAATATAAAACTCCAATAACCAATGGAAGAATAAATGCACGAAATATACCTATAATTCCATTAATAGTATCAAGTGTACCCAACGAAATAATACCGGGCGTATCATCACCAATAGTTCAAAATGAATTAGTTGAAACACATTGTTCTGGAAAATTACAACCATTTAATGTTGAACATCATAATTCTTATAAAACTTATTTACAAAAGAGAAATAAAGATTATAGTCAACGTGAATTTAATTTTAAAAATAATACTTATAATAGTTCAAGTGTATTATTAAATGTTCCAACTCCTAATTGTTATTCAACACATAAACCAAATAATAAACAATTTGGAATCCAAGGAGCAGTTTCATCAAGTAATAAAATTTTGAAGGAAAAAAATAATAATTTGACACAAAATTCGATAGCAAGACCTCCAAAAAATAATAAAGATATTTATATTCGTGATAAATGTAGCAAAAAAATTATAAAAAATATTGGAAGAACAAAACGCATTTATTCTTGTTTATTTAATTATACTGAACAAAAAATTATTTTATCAAATGTAAATGTTTTGGAGTCATTACCAGTTAAAACCACAATAGGATATTTAAGTGTAACAAATAGCGCATATGATGAGTATAATACATTTACACTAACAGGTTCTGATGCAAGTTCATTTATTATAGAAAATAACAATATATTAAAAACAAATGAAATATTTGATTATGAAACAAAAAATATATATAATATTCTTGTTTCAACATCAGTTGGTTCAATAAGTGAACGTATTCAAATAAATGTTAATAATTATAATGAACCACCAACTGATATTAGTTTATCAAATACAAGTGTAAATGAAAATGTAGCAATAGGAAATTTAGTTGGAATATTTTCTACCGAAGATGTTGATTCAACACAATTTACGTATACAATAACTGGAAATGATTCACAATTTTTTAGAATTTTAAATAGTGATTTAATTACAAATAATATTTTAGATTATGAAGAAAAAAATATTTTTGAATTAACCATTACAGCAAATGATGGTAATAGTAATATTAGTAAAGATTTCAATATTACAATAAATAATGTAAATGAAACTCCATCAAATATTTTATTGTCAAATAATAATGTTAATGAAAATTCTGCTTTGGGAACAATAATAGGTAATTTAACTACAGCAGATCAAGATAGCTCAAATTTTACTTATACTTTAAGTGGTAATGATGCTAGTAATTTTACATTAGACGGAAATATTTTAAAAACGAATAATACTTTTAATTATGAAGCAAAGAATAATTATACAATAACAATAATAACAAATGATGGTTCACAAACACTTTCCAAAGAGTTTACTATAAATATAAATAATGTAAATGAAGCCCCAGCAGATATTGTGTTATCAAATACAAATATATTTGAAAATCAAACAATAGGAACGCAAATAGCAACTATTAATACTAGTGATGTAGATTCAAGTAATTTTACTTATAATTTGGGTGGAACAGATGCAAATTCATTTTTAATACAAAATAATATTTTAAAAACTAATGATAGTTTTAATTATGAAGCAAAGAATAATTATACAATAACAATAATAACAAATGATGGTTCACAAACACTTTCCAAAGAGTTTATTATAAATATAAATAATGTAAATGAAGCCCCAGCAGATATTGTGTTATCAAATACAAATATATTTGAAAATCAAACAATAGGAACACAAATAGCAACTATTAATACTATTGATGTAGATTCAAGTAATTTTACTTATAATTTGGGTGGAACAGATGCGAATTCTTTCAAAATAGAAAACGGACAATTAAAATCAAATGAAATATTTAATTATGAGAGTAAAAATAGTTATTCAATAGTAATAACTTCAAGTGATGGAAATTATCAAATTAGTAAAACATTTACAATAACAATAAATAATGTAAATGATCCACCGAGTGACATTAGTTTATCAAATGTAAATGTTAATGAAAATCAATCTGCAAATACATTAGTTGGAACACTATCAACAGATGATGTTGATAGCACAGCATTTACATATACATTAAGTGGAGTTAATGGCAATTCTTTTATAATTTTAAATAATAATGAACTAAGAACTAATGAAATTTTCAATAGAGAAGTAAAAAATAGTTATTTAATAACTATTTCTTCAACAGATGGTATTAATACTACAAGTAAAACATTTACAATAAATATTGCAGATGTAAATGAAACACCAACAAATATAATTTTGTCAAATACAAGCGTAGAAGAAAATATTTCTATTGGAACTGAAGTAGGTTTATTAGAAACAACTGATATTGATTCAACAAATTTTACTTATACATTGACTGGTAATTATAGTTCATATTTTACAATAGATGGAAATAAATTAAAAACAAATTATAGTTTTAATTATGAAAATCAAAATAGTTATTTAATTACAATAATAAGTTATGATGGTATAAACAATTTTAGTGAAAATTTTACTATTAATATTACAGATAAAAATGATATGCCTACAGATATATCACTTAATAGCACAAATATATTGGAAAATTTATTAATAGGTTCAAATATAGCACAAATATCTACTACAGATATAGAGTCAACAATTTTTACATATACATTAGGCGGAACAGATAGTAATTCATTTACAATTAGTGGAAATATATTAAAAGCAAATGAAATATTTGATTATGAAACAAAAAATAATTATTCAATAAGTATAATTTCAAATGATGGTACAAATTCAATTACAAGAAATTTTACAATTAATATAGTAAATATTGATGATATAAATAGTTTTAATTCATCGAATGGAACAATATATAAAAATTATTTTGTAAATAATTATAATAACTTATCAATTAATGATGCAATTGAAACACTAAGTATTAATGGACAAAATTATACAATGACAAATATGTCAAATAACATATCAATAAACTCAGGAAATGCTGATATAAGTAATGATAGAATTGTAATTGTTGGTAATGGGATACCTAATTATATACCTAAAATAATGGGTTTTGATGTAACCAATGGTTGGAATAATATTGCTGGTTCAAACACATTTATCGGTTTAAAATTCAGTGAAGAGAATAATGGTAGTAGTGGAAATAATAATCCAAATGGATTAAGTTTACAAAATGAAACATTTAATATACCTTTAAATCCTACTATAAATCCAAATGGTCCTCAAGATACTACATTAGGAACAGTTGGTGTAGCAATTAATGGAATTCCAATATATAATCCATTTGAAAATCAAAATCAAGAATCGGCATATGGTAGAATATTCTCAGGATGTTGCGGACATCCACAACAAGATGGCGTTTATCATTATCATAAATATCCAACATGTTTAAGATTATTTAATAATACTTGGCGTAGTGAAAAAGATAAATGCGATGATATAGATACATTAGTTAATAGAGGTCGTCATTCACGTTTAATAGGTTTTGCGTTAGATGGGTTTCCAATATATGGGCCAGTTGGTTTTATAAATGGCGAAAGTAAAATTATGCTTTCAAGTTATACAGGTTCTAATGATAGTGCTGGAAATCCAACATACGTAGAAAATAGTGGTGATTTAGATGAATGTAATGCTATAAATTCACCAACACCAGAATTTCCAAATGGTGTATATCATTATGTTATGACAATTGAATCAGTTAACAATGAAGGTAAACAAGTTCTTAGATATTTAAATCCATATTTTGGTTATGATATTAGAAATATATTGAATAAACATAATTTAATGCCTTCTTCATGGAATAATAATGATTCAAATTATTTTAATGGTTTACAAAATGGTTTTTCAATAACATATAATAGTAATACAATTAATATATTAGGAACAAATACAGGATCATATACAACATTTTATGATTTTATTGCAGGAATGAGAACAAATTTATCAAATAATGATTTGCATTACGTTTCAAGAGAATTTGAAACAATGAAAATAGCATATCCTTTTACTATAATTAAATATAGAGGAATAATTCCTACTTACATAACAAAAACATTAACATGTATAACTTCCCCTTCAAATACAAATATTGTTAGTAGTAATGGAAATAAATATGTATTTAATAATGAAAGCACATATGATTCTAATAAACAATATGGTTTATATAATGGAACATATATATTACAAAATGTGCCTATTAATCATCCAATAGCAATATTAAATGATGGTAAATCAAATAATATAACTTATTCAGTTACAAATAATAATCCAATTGTGATAAGAGTAAGTGGAGGTCAATTTAATCAACCATATTATAATTTTACAGATGAAAATGCAAATTCTATTGATATTTATAATGGAACATTTAAATTTATGCGTGGTAGAACATATAGATTTGCTGATTATGGTGTTAATAATAGTCACCCTTTTAGATTATACTATAGTGAAACCTATACAAGTTCTTTCAGTGGTGGTTCAAATGGAACTAATTATATTGATATAACAATACCCAGTAATCATGCACTAGGCGTAGGAGAAATATTTTATCAGTGTGCAATACATTCTGGTATGAAAGGGAATTTACTATTATTAAATCGTAATGTAAGTGAAAATAATGAAGCAAATGGAAATTATGATTTCTATTATGGAAACGTTCAAATAGCAGTAAATAGCAATTTTAATGAAGTATCAGCGTATTGTTATTATCATGGATATATGGGAGGAAATAAATTGCTCAAATATAGTAGTGAATGTAGTCCTTAAATAAGTTAATGTAAATAATATTAGTATAAAAATTTAAAATGATGTAAAATAAATTTTTATATAAATCCTAATTTTTCATATATCCATATACAAAATAGTCATGTTAAAAATATAATAATTATTGCTGTAAAAGTAAAAAATATAAATTCATACCATTTACACATTTGAAGATTTAAGATTTAAAATGTGAATAAGTATTTGTATTTTCTTCAAATGTTTCCGAAACTTTTACTTTTTCTTCGTCATCTTTTTTATTTATAAAATCGTGTTGTTTTTGTAAAATATATTGACAATTACGCATAGTACAAGCAAAAGAACAACCACTATGTCCGTCGTCTATAACTTCACATCCTATTTTTTTTATACGTTTATCACTTGAAAACATAAATCCATTATTTTCGTTAAATGTGCGAATATATTTTTCCAAATTATATTTTTTTATAGCTTTTATTGCATTATTTACCATATTTTTATTTTTTGCATCACAATCTTCCATAATATTATCTTGGATATTTTTCATATTTTCGTCATATTCTAAATTTTCGTATATACTGCTCATTTTTTGTTCAGTTTATAAATGAATTTAATAATATACTAAATTTCAATTTATTTTAAAAATTACTAATTAAACATATTCTTTTATAAACAATTAACTATTAATGAAAATAGAACTAACCGATGAAAAAATTATTTTATTTTATCAAAAACACCCAGAAATTAATGTTACAGATGTTAATTTATTTATGATAAATTTTATGGATAATTTCTTTTTAAATAGTGAACAAAGTAAAAATGAAAATATTAGTGAAATAATGTTAAAAAAATTAAGTAAATTAGAGTCATTTTTTACGGAAAATAATGACACAGACAATTATAAAAGTACAATTAATGATATTGTACGAACAAATATTCAACAAGATAGAAATGTAATAAATGATAATATTTCACAAGCATTACAAACCAATTCACAATCAAATATAAATAATCTTGTTCACGAAATAAAGCAACCGATTAGTAATATTGTAAAAGAAAACTTGGTAAATGTAGCAGAAATGACAAATAACATTGTAAGTAATAGTGAAACACGTATGGTTAGTCAAATATCAGCATTACAAACAACAATTGATAGAACAAATATAACGCAAGAACATATGGATAAAACTTTAACAGATTATACTAATAAATTAACTAATTCATCTTTAAAAGGTCAAATAAGTGAAAAAAAATTAATGATAATAATGGAAGAAATGTATGGTCAAGATTGTTTAGAAGAAGTTATAGAAAAAACGGCAAATACAAAAAAATCTGGTGATATTATCTTAAATAGATATGGTAAATCAAAATTGTTAATTGAAAATAAAAATTATGGTTCAAAGAAAATACCTGAAGAAGAAGTAGAAAAATTTATAAGAGATATAGACGAACAAAAATGCAATGGATTAATGTTATCACAAGAAACTGAAATAAGTGGTAAGAAAACATTTCAAATTGATATTCATAAACAACATATATTAATTTATGTTGATAAAGTAAATTATGATAATTTTAAAATTCGTTTAGCTATTGATATTATTGATAAATTACATTCAAAATTATCACCTTACCTTAATCAAGATACTGCTCAAGAAAGTAATTATAAAATCCAAAAAGAAATGCTAGAAAGTATCAATAATGAATTTGAAAAATTTATAAAATCAAAAGAAGAATTTTACACTGAAATACAGGATACGCATAAAAAATTAATTAAACGTTTAAACGAATTAGAATTTCCTTGTTTAGATGGTTATTTAAAGAATATTTTTGCAACTTCACATAAAAATGTAGTTGAATGTGAAATATGTGGAAAGAATTTTTTTGGAAGACAGCCAGCCAAGGCATTAGCAAGGCATCTTCCGGCTTGTAAAAAAAAGCAAGAAAAAATAAATAAAGAAGAAAAGCTGCAAATAATACAAAGTAATCACGAAAATTTATAAAAAAATAATTAAATAAAATTCTTTACTATATTTTTTTTTATTCTGCTATAGTATAATGTCGCAGAGTTCTAATACCGCGAGCGTGAAAGATACGAATACGGAGAAACTTTTCGTTTCTACTAATAGTAATGATGCTACTAAATTTGAGTTACAAGCTTTAAAAGCATTGGTGCGTGATAATATTAGAGATGAAAATGGAAATGTTTTACCTATTGCTGGTGATTTAAGTGGAACAGGAACAGATTTAGAATATGATTTTCATACAGTAAATATGATTAATCAAGATGTATTTTCTTCACAAATACACATAGTTCATACAACATATGAACAAAGAGCAAACGATGTAGATGCCTCATATATTAATGTAAGTTTAGGTTCATTTGATATTTCAAGAATTGAAATTGATGAAACAACAGCTGCCTTTGTTGAAGGTAATTTGATTTTAGATATATGTAATGGTGCTGATGATATTAGTTTATCCAACGCAGGAATTAACAAGCATAATTTAAAATTTACAAGCACTGACCTTAATACTAAATCTTTTACAAAAGCTTTAGTAGCGGCAACTGATAATAGTGATACCAGTTTATTATTTTCTGTTGTTGAAGATCCATCAAATGTAAGCAATATAATTTTAAATAAAGCACCAAGCAATGGAAATGGTGTTATAGATGTTTCAAATTTATTTGATGTAAGTTTAGATAATGTAAATGCAATAGCATTAAGTGCAATGCCTGATGATATTTTGGAAGGTATTTATAATCTAAATGTTACAACTGGTGACCAAACCACTGTAACACAAATTCCAAGTGCTAATGATATGGGTCTGCGTGATTTATCTGGAAATACTATTCCTTCCTCTTATACTGGTGCTAATTTATTAGAGCTTTACTTGCCTGGAGGAGCAGAAGCAACTACTGGTTATGTACTAGATATTTCATTAAGTCAAGGTGGTGATATTACAAGTGCTAATAGTGCTTTTACAATTAGTAATTTTGATAATATGACTAATAATTTAGATTATATGAATGCTATACGTGATTTTGGAAATAATAAAAACACTATAGATAGTTCATCTACAATATTTTTAGCACACACAGATGTAAGTTCACATAACATTTTGATTACAAATAGTGTAACAGATTTATCATTTGGTGGAGTTACTGATGTATCATTTACTAATGGTACTAGTGGAACTTTTAAAGTATCTATAAATAATACACAAGATGAATATTTAGGCGATATTTCACAAGGTGAAGTTAAATTATTTTCACGACCAGAAACAGAACGTCTTTTAGTTACTAATAATGTTGATGTAAGTAATGTTATTACAGGTTCAGTAGTTAGATATATTGGTGATATATCTATTAATAATACAAATGTTGATTTGTGCTTAAATACAACCGAAGAAGTTACTTATACATTAAAACAAAAATTCCCTAACGCTGGTTCATCTTTACTAAATTCACAATGTGTTTCAGGTGGTAACACAGCAAACGCATTGGTAATTAAAGATATTGCAAGCACATTATTTACCAATGATGAGATTGATGTAACATTTGTTGATTCTGAAATTGCAACATTACAAGCAGCAAATAATATTACATTTATTAAGGTAGAAGATGAAAATAAATTTGCAACACGCGTTAATAAAATTTTTGATTTGTGCAATACAGATATTTCTTTTGGTAATCCTGATGTTCAAATATCAGTCACTGGTCAAAATGTTCAATTAGATATTGATGGCACATATAATTATGATCAAGTGCGTTTATTTTTAGAACCTAAAACACTTAATGATCTTTCTAATAATGGAACAGGTCTTGTAGCAGATGCTAGTGCGTCATTAGGTTTCAGCACAACTGATAGTGGTGCTGTATTAAAAACAAAGGTAGACTATTCAAGACCATTAAATGAATTTACATGGAATGTATTTGATGAAGGAACAAGTATAGATATGTCATTTGATGTTGTTCCTAATTATCAAGGTGATATTTCAGCACACGAATTTCAATCTAAAATTCAAACATTATTCAAAAAACAATGGGTAAGTGGTGGAACATTAAAGGAAGACATTGATTATCCTGAAGATTATACATTAACATTAGTAGAAACTTTAACAGATACAAATACTGATTTAGCTGCTCATGGTTCTGGAAGAGTTCATGAACTTGTAAAAGAAACAAGAAATTCCATTAGCGATCCATTTTATCTTGGTGCTTATCATAATTTACAGGCAGATATTAGCAATATTATAATCAAAGATACATTTTATGAATACTATCATAATGATGGAACAAAAGGTCCTGAATCTAAATTGCGTAATTATACTACTAATGCTGCTAAACGTGAAATTACTTATACATCTCAAAATAGAACAATTAGTAAATCAATGTTACATAGTATGAAAGGTCAATTACAAGGTCGTGATAAAGATACTGCTATATTTAATACAACTGAAACTAAACATGATATTGATTTAGCATTTAATGAATCTACAACAATTAATGGTTTTAATAGTGATGCCAGCGCATCATTTGTTGTTAACTTAGATTTAGATCAAGGTGATGTTAGTTTGAATTCTACAGATTATGCTATATTGTTAGATTTTGCTGAAGGAAATGCTAGTTGGAATTTATCAAAGAAAACAGGAACTTTATCTAATATGGTGGATGGATTAAATTCATTACAAGATATTTTTAATGCTACCGGTTTTGTAACTGATAATAGTTTAAGCACATTCCATACTGTTCATGTTGTTGATGATAATACAGGTAAGAATAGTTTAACATTGAAAAATGCTGATAATTCTTTGTGCACAATAGAAGGTGATGCAACATTATTAGCTAATTTTACTGTTGTTGTTGCGAATGGTCCTGTATTCCAAGTATTACGTAATACAATTGACCCTTCTTTTGATATTTCTTTTGATACTTATATGTATAGTGAATCATCAACATTAGATATTGATAATGGTATTCGTTTAACTATTGACCCCGACCAAGTTAATTTTGGTGGCCCTGATATTTCTTTATCTTTACAAAAGGATATTATTGGTGTATCACATTATAATAATAATTCTATTGATGTGAGTGGTGTTGTTTCAACTTCTAAGACATATACTGATTCTTCTGCTCAAGATATTGTATTTAATAATTATCGTGGTATTATTGAAGATCAAACAATACAAATTAGACGTGTTGTTGGTCAATTCCAACTTGATTTCTCTGGTGTTACACAAAATTTAAGTGGTGATTTGCTAGTAGGATCAACAACCGATGCAAGTATGGTTGATTTTAGTGATGTTAGTATGGGTGATCTTGGTTATGACATTACATCTGAAGTGTCACATTTTGGAACATCTAATCCTTTATCAACTAGTCTCTCAACCCCTTTAACATTAACACCTGCCCAATATATACTTTCTGGAACAGAACCAAATAAAGATATTAAATTTCAAAATAGAACATCATTTAGTGATGTTATTTTTGATTATTACGATGCCTCTTCAGGTATAAATAATAGAAGTGATGGTATCTTCAAAGCTTCATTAATTTCTGCTAGTGGTGATACTGATAGATATAAAGTTTTAGCTTCTTCAGGTGGAACATATAGTGTTACAGATCCTGACGGCATCCAGATTGCAACCGCATCTAATGTGTTGAATCTAGAGACTGATTTAAGTAATCAAACATCATTTAATAATGTGAAATATCCTTTTATAACAATTCTTAAATCAACTATTACTAGCGATGTAGATGTTTCATTCTCAATTTCTCGTCCTAAATATAAAGTTCAATATCGTAATTCTACTGGTGTTACTAATTTCCCACATTTAGGAGATGCTAATGATAATACAACAACAGAATTTTTATCTGCTGCCACATCAACTCATACTCTCAGTGATATTTCTGCAACATTAACACTAGATGTAAGTAGAACATTTATTGATTTTGCAACAAATCATTCTACCACAGTATTTTCAACTGATATGTCTGGAAATGGTAATACTATTCGTGCTCAAATAACATATGATGCTTCTATTAATCCTTCAATAAATGATGAATTTTTAGTTATTCCTAATAGTGGAACAGATACTTCATCAGTGGCAGTAACAATAGATAAAATAACTAAATCAGGAAGATTCTATGAATTAGCAATGACACAAACAGCAGATGGATTATATACTACTTATGATGTTTGCAGTAATATTGTTAATTCATCTGCTAATATTCTTATTAAAATACCTTCAGCATATATTAATGAAGGTAGATATCAATCTGTAATTACACCTAATGTTGGTGTAAAAACAAGTTTAATTGGTGCTGAATACGTTTTAGATGGTGATGTTCCTGTTATTAAAGTTCGTAAATATACTTCACCAATTCACGAATCTTTTGAAACATTTAAGATTGACAAGAATCAAGTTCGTGCTGCTGGATTTAGAGCAAATAAAATTGAAGAATCAATCATTCCATTGGCCACTGCCACATTTGGAAGCACCGCTTATAGTTTCCAATCAATATTGAATACAACTGCTAATAATTTATCATCTGTTCCTTCTTATACAACATTGCAAAAAGTAACTATTAGTAATGAAGATATTTGGGACGATTATAATAATAATAAATTAAATTATGTTATGGTTCCATTAACATTTGCCGGTATTGGTAATATTTTTGAAGTAACCAGCGCAAGTAATATTAAACCTGTTAAAACATTAGTATCAAGCACACCCGATATTACACGTATTACAAGTGCTGATGGTGCTCCTGTATTTAGAGTTCGTGCTAATGGAAGAATTGATACAGGAACGGTTCAAACAGCAAATCTTATATCAGTTGATAGTCAAACATCTAATAGTGGTAGCAGTTATAATAAAGAATTTGTTTCTTATAATGTTCTTCTCGGTTAAGTAGACATTTTGAATACAATTTGATATTAAATTAAAATTAATAATTAAAATATTTGATTATTAATTTTTATAAAAATATAAAATATCATTTTTTGTTAAATAATATTATATAATTATATATTATAATTGATGGCAAATCCTATCAGAGTGAAAAGAACACATTTTAACGATTTAGTGAATGATAATGCTAAACTATCTGGAGCTGCTTTTACAGGCAATGTTTCAGTTGCTGGTAATTTAGACGTTACTGGAACTACTACTAATGTTTTAAATTTAGATATTAGTGATAATCTTATTGGTTTAAATAATGGTTTAACCACCTCTAATACAAATGATTCAGGAATCTTAATTGAACGTGGTGATTTATCCAATGCTTTCATGGGTTGGGATGAATCAGAAGATAAATTTACACTAGCTACAACAAACGCAACAGCTCTTTCAACAGGTAATCTTACTTTAACAACTGGAACTTTGGTTGCTAATTTGGAGGGTAATGTTACTGGTGCTCTAACAGGAAATGCTGCTACTGCTACAACTGCTACAACTGCTGCTGCTTGCTCAGGAAATGCTGCTACTGCTACTACTGCTACAACTGCTGATGCTTGCTCAGGAAATGCTGCTACTGCTACTACTGCTACAACTGCTGCTGCTTGCTCAGGAAATGCTGCTACTGCTACTAAATTAGCTTCTGCTGTAAATATTGGTGGTGTATCTTTTGATGGTTCTGCTGATATTAATTTATTAGGTGTTAACGTTGCAGGAACACAAGATACAACAG
>Ga0181388_1000046_pt1 | contig 34004 bp, 48 predicted proteins | sample 11SPOviralmetaG_FD_130120 | JGI IMG/M metagenome (GOLD analysis project Ga0181388, IMG submission 130120) | Marine viral communities from the oligotrophic San Pedro Time Series (SPOT) site, San Pedro Channel, CA, USA - 11 SPOT_SRF_2010-05-17 | ecosystem: Environmental > Aquatic > Marine > Strait...
GCTCAAGTGTTGCAATAGTCCATGTAGTCATTAGTTAGTCTCCAATTGTGCAACTCTGGCACGTAGTGATTGAATTTCTTTTACAAGCATAGGTACTAGCTTTGAGTAGTCTACGCCCATCATTTCTTCTTCGGTTGCGCCTTCAGACACAGCCTCTGGTGCAACGCTCTGTAGCTCCTGAGCAACCATGCCGTACTTCTGGTGTGAACCGTCAACCTTCCAGTCAAACGAACGTACTTGGATAGCGTCAATGTCGTCAGAAGCAGAAGGTGCGTCTACGATGTTTTCTTTAAGGCGTTGGTCTGAAGAGGTGTTGTAGGCTGTTGCAGAGCCGTCTGTAGATATAGAGCCAACTTCACCGTTACCGTTAAAAAATAATTTGTGTTTTCTACCTGAGGTAGATGTTGCACTAGAATATGTCTGATAATCAGATATGCCAGTGCCTTGAACCGATGCACTTGGCAATTCAGTACAGCTAACCAGCAAGTTGCCAGAGGCATCTATGCGTGCGGCTTCGGCAGAAACATTGCCTTCAGGATAAAACGCAATGAAGTTAGAACTAGCGGCTATAGTAGGGTTGCCGCCACCATAAGTACCTCCCCAACTTATATTGCCTCCATCACCTAACTCAACACTGCCTGACAGGTAAAGGTCTTTAAAGCCATTGTTTGAATTACCTAAAGAAACTTTACCGTTAACTTCGGTGCCAGACTCATTAGTTGGAGTTATGTGACGTAATGTATCTCCACCTGCTCCAGCTCCTGTTAAGCCTGCGCCTTGTCCAGAACGAGGGTCTAAAATTATGGTAGAAACAACGCCAGCACGAGATTGAATACTACCGACTTGGGTAGTGGCACCTTTCCTAAATATTAAGATGTCGCCATCAGAGTCTCTTCGGTCAAAAATGCCAGACATTTGGTGAGAAGAAACTGCGTGGACATAACCTCCATTATGTAATGCAACTGATGTTGCGTCTCCTGATGAAGTGCCTGAGACGATTAAGTTGCCAGAAGTATCGATGCGCATGGCTTCTGACCAGCTGATAGCCGTTCCTGCCGTGCCTGATGCGGCTTGTTGGAATATCATCTCGTTAGCGTCAAAGAATAAACGAGACGTTCCAGCGGTGTATTTGTAGACTTCGCTGTTGTCTGTTTTAAACACGTAGTTTGTGCCAACCATTCCGTCAACACCACCAGCCGAACGACCAACAAGGTTCATACCGCCTTGCTCTAAGTTTCTCCATGCACCTGAAGAATTTTGAGGCGTGACACCAATTCCAACATTCCCTGATGAGTCGATGCGCATGCGTTCTGTGTTGCCAATAAAATGACCAAACGAATTGTCTGAATGGTCAAACTTGATATAGCCTGCGTAGGAACCTCCTCCACTTGTTGCGTCAGCGAAGTTTAAGCCTCCATAATTAGAAGATCCTGTGTATATTGTGATGCCTTCATTGCCACTACCAGAGCCTACAACCAAATTACCAAGACCGCTGGATGAGTTTATTGTTGACGCAACGGTGTTGTTAATACCCACACTTCCGCTAGAATCGAGGCGCATGCGTTCTGTAACATCAGTACCGTTAGACGCACTAGTACCAAAGGTTAACGGCATACCATAAGAGCTAATCTGTGTGTTAGAAGTGCTATTAACAAGAAAATCAAGGCCGTTATACGGCCCGCTTCCTGTTGCAGAATTGTATAGCTTTACAATATTTACAGCATTGTCTGAACCAATTAACGCAGGTCTTGAGGTTCCTACAACATGCAGTTTCTGTGCTGGGCTAGTGCCAATTCCAACATTCCCGTTTAAATCCAAAGTGAATTGAGGATTTGTTCTTGCGTTTATTCCGTTTGTTGCAATGTTAAGATTGCCTGTTGAAGAGCGATAGTCAAAAGTTGCTCCTCTTGCATCTCCTTCAGAAAGTGTAAGCTGTTCTTGTGAGCTTTTTACGGCTAATTTAACTACAGGCGAGCTAGTAGCAATACCAACATTACCAGAGCTGGCAAAAGTTACTTTAGGCGTAGTGTTAGCATTAACATAAAAGTTCAAATTGGGACTTGCGCCATTATTTGCACCTATATCCCAATAACTAGATGCCCCAGTGTTTTCGATAATTCTTAATGCTGAAGGTAAATTTGCAGATACAGTTCTTGAGTAGGCTGAGATTGTTGCTGTAGAGCTTGCCCCTGCGCCTATAGCGATAGTTTCATTAGAACTAGACCAACTGAACTTCGGAGTTGTCCCCGTATCTTCGTAGAAGCTGATGTCGTTGTTTGCTTCTATAACAGCGGCTTTATTGTTTCCAGTATAAAACTCAATTTTTCCTGAACTTCCAGTGCCGCTATATGACTTAAGCCACATATTAGACGAATTGCCTACGCCTATAGTTCCTTCGTATGAAGATCCATCATCGTAAAGTTTTAGTTTGTCGCCATTAGATGCAGTTGAAAACGCCCCTGGTTGTCCGTATGAGCCTGAGCCAGTTGCAGAAAAAAACAACTCTCCGCTTGCACCATCAACAGTAAGCCCGTCCATCGTGGCTGTGCCACTAACGTCGATGCCTGTGGCGGTTGTGGCTAGTTTATTATTGCCTAAATGTGAAAGTGTCACGCCGCCATCAGTAAGAATCTTGATGGCTTCATAATCACTATGTTCTGATTGGTCTACTGAATAAAAAGTAGCAATACCGTCAGCACCTGAATCACGTCCAGCCTCAATACGTAAACCACGGCCAGTAGTGTCGTAAGGAGTTGAGCCGAAGTATACATCTACTTGAGAATTGTTAGCATTTCCGGTGTTGTAAACGGTTAGCCCTTCCGCCGTAGCACCTGCGCTAGTAACTCGAACCGTCGTTACGCCATCAGAAACTATGCCGTCGCTGACCACTGTGCCAGTTACGTCGATGCCTGTGGAGGTTGTGGCTAGTTTTTCAGAACCATCGTAGTAAAGCTTAAGCGCACCGTCAGTAGTAGCTAACAGTTTGTTTTCACTAAACGCCGCATTCATCAAAGCAATGTTGTTGGATGCCCCAATATATAAATCGCCAGTGCCTGCGTCAGTTATAAAGCTGTGGCTGCCTGAGTGGTATATTTGTAAGTCGCTACCCGCACCGAAAATAGCCTTGGAGTTATCAGGTAGTGTTAAGTTGCCGCTGGCCAAGCTAAGGGAAGTTAAGCCATCGACCGTACCTGAATTAATATCAATGCCTGTGACTGCTGTAGTGCCGTCTAGCAGGTTGTCGATACTATCTAGGTTGGTGTTGAGTTTAGTTCCCCAAGTGTCTTCTGAGGCCCCTACTTCTGGCTTAACCAGGCTGTACGTAGTCGTTGTAGTGTCAGCCATTTAAGCGGCCTCCCATGTCTCGTCGGTGATGGTTTGATCAGTCCAATTTGCGTCACTAGCCGTTTTATCGGTCCATGTCGCGCCTATTAATGTTACGTCAGACCAGTTTGAGTCATTTCCTGCCTGGTCAGTCCAAGTCTCCGAATCGATAGGTTGATCAACCCAGAGTATTATCGCTGCGCCTGATATAGCCGAGCCGCTTGTTACTACACTGCTGCCCGCTACAGTAACTGCGCCTGCCGGTGATACTGTCGCCACCCCAGTGATTGACAGAGAGCCGCGCACGACGTTTACACCATTAGCGCTGATTATACCACTTGCAGCGATTGCAGACGCAGAATTCCTTGTCCTTGCGCCGGATACTGCCGTTGTGGCCAATCCGTTTATTGCAGATGCACCATTTAAGACGCGCGCCCCTGACGCTACAGTAGACGCAGAAGCCCCTACAGCGCTTGATGCCTGACGTATAACGCCAGCACTACTAGACGTCGCAGAAGACGCTGAAATGGCTGTATCGCCTTCTCTAACCCTTTGAGCGGCTGGTGTGACCGTAGCAGAGGAAGATACCGCAGATGCGCCTAGCTTTATCTTCTGACCAGCAGATACCGTGCTAGATGATGCAGAAATATCAGACGATGACTCACGTACCCGTGTTGCAACGGGTGCCGTGGTAGCTGAAGCTGCAATGGTTGACCCAGTTGTACGTACGCGTGTCGCTACTGGGGTTATCGTGGCTGTGCCGGCAATGGTCGAACCACTGGTACGAACACGTAAGCCTGCTGGAGAGGTCGCAGACGTCGCTGTGACGGTTAGATCGCCAAACCTAACGCGAACACAGCTAACGGCCACTGAGGATGTTGCTGGACCTAAACTAGCGCCTTCCTCAAGGTCAGCCGTGGAATACGCGGCATAGCCGTATCTCCACTGACCGTAGTTCATTAGTCTAGCGTGATGTCTAAGTCACCAGCAGGAACGCGGAACACGTCGCCAGTCTCTACAGCCTTAGATGCTGAAAGCGTTCCATAGGCCATAAGGTTGCCGCTTGAAGCCGCATCAAAAACACCTACGTGAGTAATCGTACCCCAGTTGCTGCCTGCTGTCGGATACTCTACTGCCGCGCTATTAGTGGCTTCGTTTCCTGACACAGTAAATGCGACAGACTGACGCGCATAGCTAGTGCCAGAACACTCTGTGCCGCCGCCGGTTTCGCCCGGTGCCGCTGTATACAACGCAAGATAGTGAGTGCCTGGAGCGCTGTAAGCATTGCCGCCAAAGACGTGGTCAAGGATTTCTGTTTCTAGGAAATTAGTAAAGCTCATGCAAGCCCCCTGTTACGCATAACAAGGCCGCTACCTGAATGTGTTGCCTCGTCCGATGATTGATTAAGACGCTGTAATGATGCGCCGAAGAGTTGTGCCCATACAGCCGTTCGTTGGTCTTCCGATAGGTAAGGCGCGGAGTGAACTAACGAACCGTATAAGTAAGCATCTGGTGCCTCAGTCAGCAACCAGTTGGTTGTGGCAGAGTCAGATAACGCAGGTACACGCTGATAATACAAAAGCTCAACGCCATAGCTCCCGTCAGGGCTAGGGAAGAACTCAAACTGATTCTCGGAGTGTCTGTAATATCGAGGGATGCCAGTGATATCCAAGTGATTAGCGCGCTTGTCTACCATAGCCTGCGCACTAAGAAGATCGAGGGGACGTGTATTCGAGGTTGTAATATTGATACGAATAGTTTCCAGCCAGTCACCAGGCTTAGTCATAAACTGACTATCGATAGTTCCTGTGGCACGGTTCTCCATCTTATAGTGACGTAGATCGCGCGCAAACTGAGCCTCCGCTAAGGAGATAAACGTCGGTATAACAGACGTCAGATCATCCCGGTTGAGGAAATCAGCAATAGAGCTTTTCAGCTCCGCATAGTTAGTCAGTGCCATTACTTACGCTTCCTGCCAGGCTTCTTGGCTGTCTTAGCGGCTTTCTTAAAGTCCTTTGCACTAGGCGCACCTTTCTCTCCAGCCTTGCGCATAGTCTCGCCGCTACCAGCTTTGATGCGCTTACGCTTGGCTTGAATGTTGGCGTATAGTCCTCGTTTACTTGGCATATCACTTCCCTCGCTTCTTACCTTTCTTTTTCTTGCCGTAACCGTAGGCCATTACTTGCTCCTTGATTTAGTTCCAGAACACTTCCAGCGCTTACGAGATAAGCGTAAAGGTGAGTTAGGATTGGCAGCCGCTTTCGGGTGTTTCTTCATCTGACCAGCGGATCGCGCACAATAGGCGTCTCCCTTGCTAGTTCCTGGCCGTACTCGCGACTTACCATCCTTGGCTTTACCGGCCTGCCCATACGATACTTTCTTGCCGGAAGCCGTAACCTTTACCTTTGCCTTACCTTTACGTGGTGTCGCCATATTATACCTTGCTTATAGCAGGAACTCACTTGCAGCCGCTGGATTGTAGATTCCACGCTTTGCTTGAGTGCTGAATTTTAACAATCCTTCAATCATATCCTCGACGACTCCGGTATATGCTGGGCTGTAACCACCTAACAGTCCTTCACGCGCTTCCGGGTCTTTTGACCGCTTGATTGGCAGTAAGTCGCTGTAGTTATACGCTTCACTATCTTTCTGTGGGAGCTGTGCAAGCAAGCCTTCTGCCTCTTGCCCTGCCGCTACGGCTGCCGCTGTAACCATTGGGTTGGCATTTACATTAACACCGCGAGCCTCTAGACCGCGAAGTATGTCTTCCGTAATGCGGCCTGTGTACGGCTTCATTGTAAGCGCGCGTATTTCTCGATCTGTAGGCCGTATGGGATCAACAACCGGTTTTTGTGCTTTCCCTAACAAAGCGTCCGGCACTAACTCAAAGATGCTAACTTCTTGATCTGTACGACCAAGCCCCTGACCCGGAACTCCGTAAGGATATGACGGGTGACCGCTTTTAGTAATTACGTCGGCGTCTTTGTAAATTTCGCCAATGTTTTGTATGCGTGCATCTAATGCATTTGCTTGACCGGGTTCAGTTACCGCAAGCCTTGCCTGACCAATGCTAAGACCGCCTTTGTTGCGGAAGTTAACGTCGATCATGTTCATAAGCTCTTTACGTAGTGCGTCAGGTGCGTTCCTAAACGCTTCGACTGATCTCGGGTCGTCTACCCCTTTCCAGCCTTTTATCTTTAAGCCGGAGTTTTTTCGTACCCCGTCTTTTACAGTGCCTTTACTAACGAATTCTGTAACTGCCTTATTAAGCTCTTTTTTCGTTTCTTTCGCCATGTTGGACGCGGCATAACTGAGCATTGTCTCGCCGGTCATTGTGGCAAAATCGCCGCCAGTAGGCGCCATGCGGAAAGGCATATAAAGTGGGTTTTCTCCGGTTTCTCGAGCCGCCTTCATTATTTGCGTTACAACGCCAGGAGCTGACGCCCACGTCATACCTGGATTTTCAAACATAAATCCTTGACCGCCTTGCAAGTTGATAGGGCGATTTAAGGCTACGTCGTCAATGGCGCTAAGTATCCCGCCTGCCTGAGTACGGTCTGACATTGTGGTTACAAAAGGGCGTCCTTCAAGGTCAGATAGTGCGATTCTAGGAACGTCCTGAGTACCACGCTCTTCTATAGTAAATGTGGTATCTCGAAGTTTCTCTTGCTCTTTGGCCCGAGGATCAAATCTAGGGTCAAACTCACGACCGAACGTCTTTATGACGCCGGCCTCTGCCTCTTCTGGCGACATAGCCGCAGCAGCTAAAAGCCCAGCGCCGGCAACAGGTATAGCCCGGTCACCAAGTATATTAGACCCTTTGTACTCAGGGTCGAATGCGGCAAATAGTGAGCGGACATTACGAGGATCAAACGTGACCACTTCAGGCGCTAAAGAGCCTCGCTCCCCTGCTTTACTGCCTGCATACCCCATACCCTCAAGCGTTTCATTTAGGATGCGCTGGCCTTCTCTGCCGCTAATCTCAGGCCGCAAATCAAATGCGTCGGCACGCTTAATATAATCTCCACGCAACAATAAAGGCATGACATTGCCGCCTTCGGCGTAGGGGCTTGGATATCCTGCAAATACAGACGCCTTTGATGGGCTAGGCGTAGTGTAAACGCCCGGCCCCATCTTTCCTTTTGCGCTGGGTCTGAACTGCGTAATGTCTGCTTCTGTTCCGTGATATTGCACGTCACTAGGGTCGAAGCCCATAGCCTCAGCACGCTGCATGCGAGAGGCTGAATCCATAGGAAGTTGACCGGCAACAATGCGTTCAGCAGTTTCTTCTGGAAATCCAGCAGTGATTAATTCATCAAGAATGCCGCGTAAGCGAGAGCCGATTGCCATAAAGCCTCCAGTATGGAAAGCCGATTATATCAGACAATACCCTGTAAGTTCCTGCGTATCGGATCGCCCCAGTCTGAGGTCTTACGGTAGCCCACGGCTAAGTATCGGAAGGCATCCGCACAGTGTGATGTCCAGTCGTGCAATGGCCGCTCGTTCCAGACCATCATCGACTCGTTGTATTGACGCCTGTACTGCCTAAGACAATCGATACCCTTCTCGCATTTGTCCTTATCGAAGTAGCATAGATCAAGCATCGATCTGGCCGCTTGAATGCCATCATCTACGTTGAGCTGCGGAGCAATCTGAACCGGGCGCACACCTAAGTTATCCAGCACTTCTAATCGAGACCGGCCACTTCCTAGCTCTCTGACCCTCACATCGTGAGGCAGAACGTGCTGGTCATACACATAGCCCTTTTCTTGCAGTATGCGTGCGTAATGATCTAGTCCGACGCCAGCGTTCTCATAGTAGTCAATAAGGCGAACCTCCGGCCCTACAAACTGAGCAAACCATATAGCAGTGCTATCGCCTACCCCTAAGTCCCAAGCTGTCACAACGCCTACAGAGCGCTCATACGGCACCCGGTCGATACGGTTCTCATGTAAGGCATTCGCCATCTCTTGAGTGTAGTAAGCGCCCTCAGAGAAGATCCTGAAGTCGCCTTCCCAGATGTGGTCGTACACATCAGGACGTTTCTTAAGGTCATCCTGGCGCTCAGACTCTAAGACGGATGGGAACCAAGGATTGTCACGCCAATTCATCTCGACGATCTTGCACTCATCGGGAGTATTCACCCTGAATCGCTTGTGAGCTGCGGAGTGTTTGTTCTCAGGGTTCCAAGTTACCCATATCTCAGACTCATCTTCTCGCACAGTCGGTATGAGCTTTTGCCATGCGGTCTCAGTAACAGTCTCTGCCTCGTCTACCCAGCACAATAGAATGCGAGCCTTAGACTTGATGCTATCCAGGTTCCTACGCAGGCCGGCAAAGACGTAAGTGATGCGCCCATCCTTGCTGCGGATATACCTTTCGCCGATCTCATAGTAGTCAGTAAGACACTTTACGGATCGTATCGCTGACTTAACCTCTTCCATCGAAGATTCATCGAGAGAGTTAAGATGTTCACGAGCGCAGAGTATTTGCCCTTGCTTGCCAGCTACTCCCCAACGCATTCCCCATACAGCGGTCATCAATGCGAATGAGCGAGTCTTGGCAGAGCCACGTCCACCATAAGAGCACCTGTACCTAGCTTCGCCGGTGAATAGATCGGCTAGCTTAGGCGGTAGTTCAATCGAGACCTTTTGCGACAAGTTCAATCACCATTGGTGGAGTCATGGAGCCATCGCTACTCGTTAGATCAGCGTCTATGGCCTTTAGATCAGGCAGTACCTTGTTAAACAGGCGGAAGTTATCGCGTTGCATCGCCTCATACTTCTTGAGCTGGTTGTGGAAGTTATCACTACCTACGTCTAGCTCGCCTATTTTGGTAATGTTATCAGTAATTTGTGCCAACAGACGTCCGGCTTCGATCTTGTCTCTTGTACCCTTCTTAACGTCTGCGGCAATTTTCTGTTGCCTGGTCTGTGCCACTTGTCATTCCTCGTCTGGGTGCGGTATTGAGTCGGCCCAGTACAGCCCCATGCTGCGTCCTGCCCGTATCTCCCCGTCCAAAATGTCCTCAACTGTTAGTGGCCATGATTCTACAGACATGTCGTCAAAAGCAACGAGAACAGTGCGCTCTTCACCCGGCATATTACCGACCTCGATTGCGTGCCACTTTATGTTCACCACTTGGAGCATTTAATTACCCCCAACAGTTGAGTACCTAATTATTTTACTCTAATCCTCTGTTTTCTCAACATATTGTGGATTAGGGGTAAAAATAGACACACCATATAGTTCGTACTGGCGTAAATACCTGCGCATTGTGTCGTAATGAACACCGAAAGCTTCGGACAAAGACCAGACATCTACACCCTTATCATAAAGGTCTTTAGCCTCTTCCATTTCTTGTTTAGAGAGCTTCACACGTTACCCCTAGCTCTTTGTAGTCAGGCCACTTGCCATCACAGACCATCTCTTTGTAGAACAGCTCTTCCGCAAGCTCGTCTTCGTAGTCACCGTTACCCACTATTCCGAGGGCGATCAAAAATATCACTAGCGCGATCAATGCCGCCTTCTTCTGCGATAAGTCCATGCCAATACTCCCTTAGCTTCTTGTTGTTTTTTAGCTTCTCGAACGCTTTACGCTCAATAACTTTAATGGTTTGACGACTAACACCTAGCGCCTCAGCAACTTCTGTGTAAGTCATGTGATGGTGTGGATTTGCTGGCTTTGCCATTAATCTTCCCAAACCTCCATTGAGCCTTCGTTCATGTCACACAAGGTCAGGTCACCTGCCTTGTCAGCCTCTTCGTATGTCTCATACTCAGGCTCAGACGTGTAAGCCTCGCCACCGTCACGACCAATGATTGTGTATCCCCACATAATCTTCTCCCTTGGTTAGTGGCTGTGTCTCCAGCCGATGTAGTTAAGTTAACAAGGGGTGTTATGTCGCACAAGGGGTTGCGACAAATGTGACGCTTTTTTTGGGGGGCAGAAGGCTAGGGTGTATACCACCCGAGTTTGGCTCGCTTAACTACCGAGTTGGGTAATGTTTTGCCATTTCAAGCGCACGCGCATTTTCTAGCTTGTTAACAGCGCATAGATCAAGGTACTCAGACTCAGTTAGACCTTTTAACCTCCCGACCAAAATACAAACTGTGTCGAGATTCTCTATGTGCTTATAGCCATTGCGAGTACAGAACATGGCACGCTTCACTTTCGTACACATAATCACCTCCATATAGGCAGGATCATTATATCACATATAGTGTTATTGCTACACGCCAGACAGGCGCTGCTCTTGTTCTTTGATGCGCTGCTTAAAGTCAGTAATTAGGTCTTCTAGGTCTATTCGGTTGTATTTCATTACCTGGCGTTTAGTCTCTGACAGCTCTCTTACCAACTCCATGCCATAAGTGTCGATCATAAACAGCGTGTACTGCTCGTGGCATCCTGACATAAAGCGGTTGCAGCCTTTGCACTGAGGATGGATGTTTTCCTCTGTTAGCAGGTGGGCTGAGTTGCGGCTGATCCAGTGACCACCGTCCATCTCTTTGTAATGGCCCATTTTTCCGCAAGTAACACACTCACAAAATCCGTTTTCATCTGCATACTTCATGCGTACCAGTTTTTGCAGCAAGGTAGCCGCTTCTTGTTTAAGCTTCGCTACTGTTTTGGGTTTCCGCTTGGCCAATGGTGAACTTCCTTTCTCTTAAGATTGCTTTCTCGAAGTTACCACACTTACAAAGCCATCCACGAAGATAGCCAGGTTTTTTCAAAGTGAATAACGGCTCCATGCGCTCGTTGCATTTAGTGCATCGCCATTGCGGTATGCGTGATATAGTCATCGATTGAATCCATGTCCTCACAAAGGGCCGAAAACCATATCTCGCCGAACTGATCGATATCCATGTCAATGGTAACCGGGTCAATGAATGGCGCTGAGTACACGTCCGTGTAGTCTGGGTTATCCCTGTTTGTTATGGCTCCGCCTATGTTTTTTATTAGTAATACGACCGATCCCCCTCTTGCCAATGGCACATTGATTAGATCGATCATAGGCTGCACCCTTTAAGTTTTATTTACAGCTCATTATACGTTTTTACTCCAAAGAATCGATGCCCACTTTGAATCGGCTGTGCTCTCCATAGTTTTTATCCAAGATAACGCAAGACATCGATCGAGCGGAGCCGTAGCCAGATGCTGAGTGGAAAGAATCGGGCGGACAGAGAACCCCAAAACTCTCCAGATGCAATCCGCCCAGCTCTGTTACTGTGCGGTGGTGGATATGACCGTGGTACAAATATCGATGCTTAGTACGTCCCCATTCCTCTGCATAGTCGCGAGTTACAGCCTCGTAAAGTGCCTGGGTCTTTACCCTGTCCCCGTGGTGCATAACAACAAGAGTCTTTCCCCACTCGAAATGTATCCATTTGCTGAAGTTGTCAAAGACCTTTACACGCGGTTCATTGTGGAAGTACAAGCGCATCATCTCATTCAGCCAGAGACTTGCATCAGGATCATGGTTTCCACGGACGTTGATAAGCCATACCTCTGGGTGCGTTTCCAACATACGAGTGATTAAAACTTTAAATAGATTACCGACAACGCGAATGACCCGGCCCAATCTTCCGTCGACGTCAACGGGGGTGCCTTTTCCCGTCTTATTATCTGCGGTGTTTGCATGCAAAAAATCTCCGAGATTGATTAGCGCGCCAACTTGCGATTCATTAGATGCTGACACTAGCTTATCAACGGCCTTGATCAATACGTCTTGAGCAATGTTTGTATCCCAGTCATCGCCACCCGTCTCAGGGGACCAGCAGAGCGCGTTAAGATGGTGATCTCCAATTAAGTAGGCTGATAGCCTATCTTCGTTCTTTGTTGCTTCTGGAGCCTTTACGGGCTTGTGAAGGCCATCTATATCTTCAAGGAATCCAGCCTTGAATGCCTCAAGCGCGGCCTCAAGCATTGCCTCTCTGTCAGCGACAGACTTGACCCACTGGCCTGTAGGTTTCCCGTCGGAATCATAGTATGTTGAGACACCACGGATCTTGAAGACATCTGGGACCGTATGAACCATGTCGTGCTCTGGGGAATGACCTTGGATAGCGGCTTTGCGCTTTATATTTTTTATAGTGTCACGCGCGACCCACTTACTGACTCCAAGCTTGTCGCCGATTTTTTGATAGCCTAGCCCATCCTCATGCAGAGTAATTACTTCGTGTTGACGTTTAGTTGTACAGTAATCAAGTAGGCTCATGATTCCCCCCAGAATCTATTACCCCCGACCAAATCTCACATCGATATCGTGAGTTTCAGCTAGGTGTTTGGCAATGACTCGAAACACGTCGTCTACATCGCGCATCTTTAGTTGCGTTACAGACTTCTTATCGAACAAAGCCTTTTGTACAGGACGCCACATAATCTCCTTTACGAGCTTTCCTGTCGGTTCTATAGGCAAGGTTACAATGTGTTGCATATCATTCCCAGAAGCCGCTAGAGCGCGTGCTATGTCATCGCAATAAGCGTGTATAGCTTTCATCTGCTGTGAAGTTAGTTTTGGCTCTAGGATTTCGTACACCTTGCCAGAATTTTGATGTTTCATGATGTACTCGCAAAACTGCTGCGCCTGGTACTTGTTGTTAACAATCCATCGCTCGCTCATTTAGGCACTCCCTCTAACAAAGGTAAAAGCGAACAAAGGGATCAAAGCGGACAAACCGCATAGGTACGGGGTTTGCACGGTTTGCACGGTTTGTACGGTTTGTTGTTTGTATAGGGGAGTGCTCAAGCTGTCACCCTCTCGCCATCAAACGTGACGTACTGACCGTACTTTTCCAAGCAATGCGACCTGTAACTTTCTGACTTCATAAAATCGTGAGTGCAATCGTCTACGGTGCTCCAAGACTTCATACCGATTTTACCATTATTTGTAGTCATTTTCTCTGCAAATGGCGACACGCCTCGTTCTTGCTGCGACGCCCTAGATATCCAGCCTGCCGCAAATCGCTTTCCATCCTTCTTTCTCTTCTTCGGATTAGCGTCACACCAAGCAGCCATTGCGCTTAATTCAGCAAACACGTCTACCTTTGGAAACGCATTCTGCCAATAAATGATCTGGGCATCATCAGGCTCGTAGTAAGTGCCATCAATCAAAATTATCATATTCTACCCTCACAAACTCTAAAGTAGTTTCGTATGGCCTACCCATATCCTGCATGGCCTCGCTATAGAGAGAAGTTAACTCATAAATCCAGTCCTTTAAGACATCGGCTCTCCATAAAGGGTAAATTTCATCCCACTCATGCTTTAGCTTTATGTCGCCTTCTCCGGTTCCCCAGTTTGAGCGTAATCTCACATTTTCATCTAATTTCATAATCCACACTTCCCTTTTAATGCCGGAGCAAGCTCCAGCAAATTAGTTAATTAGTAATGACGAGCTTTGATTACCGTATCGAATCTTGACATCTATTCCCTTTACCAGCTCTCGGCACAGGGAGGCGCATTATAGAGAGGGTCAACTCTGTCTCCGAGGTTCTTATGTTCCTCGGCCTAACGCCCGGTAATCTCTGACTAAAAAAGGAGGCATGAGTAGTCTTGGGGTGTCTAGGGGTGTCCAAGGACGTCCCGTCGTGTATACTACCCATGTCTTTTTTCTTGGTCGAGATAAGACTATCACTTAAATCCACCACGGTTCAAGTGACTCCCTTTGGCCCCTCAATCGAGGGGCTTTTTACTTTTAGATAGACCACTCTGCAATCGTTACTGCGTCACCGTACCTGTTCATTACGGTTTTCAGCTCAGATCGAATCTTGTGGCCGTCTGCACGCAACTCACAGATACGAGCCGGGGTCTCTATAATCCCAAGCTCATCCCATGCATTCAATCGCGTTAGCTTCTTGCCACTATTAAGGTACGACAACAATCTCTTCTTCTGGCTCATAGTTTTTCCTCCCAAGATAAAAACTCTTCTAAGTCCATGCCAAAATATTCGGCTATTTCGACTATACGACCCAGCCTCATGTCCTCAGACTTTTTCCATCGGTGAATGGTCATTGGTGTGACGCCCATCTTTTCAGCCATTACTTGACCTGCTGGATCGCCACACGATTTAAGCAAATCAGTGAGCTGATCGCCTACCTTAAAATGGGATGTCATCTTCTGGAAATCCTTGTGGTTGCGGCTCGGGTTGAGGTGCTAAGGCTTGTTTTGCTTGTTGAACTCCTTTCGCGGCTGCCTCGGCCCTACTCCATCCGCTAATCTTCATGTACTTATCACCGCTCTTGCCGGTGTTAATCCATACATTAAGACCATCCTCAGTGCCATCTGCGTGTTTATAACTGCCCTTATAATCGGGATCAGTCTCAGCGGCCTTCTCTTTGTTTTTAAACAGTGCGCCCTCGCGCGGTTTATTTTCATACGGCATTGCCTTACTCCTTATTTGCTTTTGCGTTAATCATTACTTGCTTGTACTGCGACTTTACTTCGCTTGAAAGACGATCTTTTACGCACGCCCTTTCATAGTCCTCTAGCTCACCTTGCAACTGCTCGATAAACACCACGTCGCCATTGTGAACGGCCTCCGTTAGCTTCTCAGCGTAGTCGTCAAAGTTAGCGTGCATCTGCGTTACTAAATCACGAGTAAGCTGATGCGTTGCCGTCTTCTTGCCTTTCGGAGATCCCTCCTTAACGGCATTCATCTCTTCTTCACTAAGCTGGCTATACCACACCGCGCAGTTGTGTTTGTTCTCTTCATGCTGGCGTAAGAACTCCTCATACATAGCTGTATGATCAATCTCTTCAGCCGGTGGAAGATCCTCACCGCGATAAACGTACAAACCCAATCCGTGCATACTGATAGCCTTTGCAAAACAGCGTTGCATTGATGTGTTTAGTTGAAACACGTTTGGAATTTGAATCGGCTTATTCTTATGGTCCAAGACCGGCAAATGAGCCTTATGAGACACGCCGCCGACAGTGACAGTGCAGAACACCATAACCTCACCGTTTGGCGTTGTGATCCAATCATGGTGCTCGTACGTCGCGTCAGGGCAATGCTCACACAACTTCTGCCAAGCAGACGCCCAGCTAATGTAAGACAGGTTTCCTTTCTTCTCGATAAACTCGCCGCAGTCTACTTGCGACAAGAATTTGAAGGTGTTTTCCATAATTAAGCTCCCTTTGCCATTTCTTCGTAGGTCACGTCTTCGTAACCCTGTTGTGGAGCCGCACTCAATGCGTACTCCTGTCGTGCCAGCTCATCACCTGCCGCATAGCCTTGCGAGTAGGCGTCACTCATGCGTGGCTTTAGCTCCATGTAACGACCGTAATAACCACACTCAAAACCATGCCGGTACTCCCTAGCCAACACTAAAGATATTTCTTTCCACCCTTTGGACATAACTGCTTCGTAATTATCCGACATCTTTAGCCTCCGTAAGCGCGTGCATTAACGATGATGTCAAACTGACGCTCAAGGTTTTGCTCAACAATCGGGCGGGCGTAATACCATAGCGCCTCACGCATATTGTCGATGAACGGGTCAGAAGCGCGCTCTGGCGCAAAGAGGTTTACGATGAACTCTTCTGGGTTATTAGCACGTAACATTGCCTCAGAAAGTATTTCACCGGTTTGATTTTCTATCTCAAGAATTAAGTAGCCGCGATCTTCAGGGCTAAACTCTTCGATTCGATCTAGGTCACCATCTATTTGGTCATAGAGGTCAACTGCGTCATACATTACATCCACTGTTCTTAGCATTGTAAGTCTCCCTTGTGTGCGACATTGCACAAGAGAAACAATAACAGCCTATGTTATATATAACAACCCTTGTTATTAGTTATATGGGTTTCAGCTACTATACGTCCATAAGACGGGAGTGGTTGTTCTATCGTCGACGTGTATAAACGTCCGTGCGACACCGATAGAAAAGCCCATCTTCAAGGCTTCATGAACAATGTTCATTCTTTCAACGCCATTCGATACAGCTATGTCGGCAGCGCGGCCCTGGCAGTGCATTCCCGTGCCTGGGGCGGCCTTAACGACCTCGCTGGGGTGGCTTGCATCTCTGTAGCCAGAGGTAATTTTAAACGGGAACCCGCATTTTTCTCGTAGCTCATCTAGCTTATGCAAAAACGCCTGATCCATCTGATTGGAGTTAGTGTGGCTGCAGTTAAATTCTTCGAGTCTGAAGTGCTTGAACATTATTTTTTCCGTAGGTTCATCAATTTGTCAGCTCCGCGTATGCCAAACGAAGCGCTAACAGCTAAGAATAACAAGTATTGATACCACTCAGGCAGGGTATCGAGTGCGGCGAATGCCATATCTACACGCTCAATCACGGCAACATCATTCATGGCTATGGCGTAGCCAATCATAAAAATAGGTGCGGCTAGGCAAAGGGTCCAGAATTCGTCTTTCCAGCTATTACCACTGGCATCGGCCATCTTGTTTTCCCAAGAGGCGTCGTTTTGAATGACCTGTAGTTTTCGTTCATGTGTAGCTTTCTTTTCTTCAGCCTTGCGCTTGAAGTGGTCGCCGACAAGTCCAGTAAGTGGTCCTATAAGGGCTTGTAGTATCAACGCATAAACCCTAACAAAGTAATAAGAACGCCGATGGCCGTAAGAACGAAAGTGCCGCCGTACATTAACAAATTTTCAATGCGCTTAAACCCAGACTCAGCTTTGTTTTCTAGCTTGTCAAAGCGATCATGGTGATCATCAAGCGTCTTTTGAATATTTGTATATCTCACTAAGCACTCTTTTTCGTGTGCCTCTAGCTTGATTAATGCTTCGCTTCCAACGTCCATAGCCTCACCTACTGAATGGCAACGAATCGAGAGCCTGCCACAAGTTCTCGATCTCCGTATCAACGCGCTTTAAAACGCGCTCTGTTTTATCTAATGACTGGACCCGGTTGTTTACCGTAAGTACAGCCTCTGCATTTGACTTCTCTACAGCGGCTATCCGATCACGCAAATCTAACAGATCTTGCTGTGCCTTCATTATAGCCTCTAAATTAGTTCCTAGCTCGGCCAACTTGCCTTGTAACTCTGAGATATTGTTATCAGATAGCTGTTGTTCCATGTTCGATATGGCTACTTGATAGCCCTGCAAGCGCTCAGATTGCGAATCACGCAAGTCTTCAAAGCGACCCTGTACAACGGCAGTCTCAGACGTAGCCTTCGTTACGGAGCCTTCTAGAGCGTCAAGACGGCCAAAGAATTCTGCGCTTGCGTAAATTCCGCCAGCAATCGTTGACGCCGCTGTAAGCAAAATAGCGATCCAGACGCCTTTGATCTGCGTCCCGTTGCCTAAATTTAACTCTAAGTCTTCAAGGGCCATAAACACCTAACTCCGACAAACAAACCTCTTGGTCTTGAGCAAACCAACAACCACCTTGGGGGCTTGTATAGTAGAAAACTGATTCTGCACCTACGGACATAATCTCAGCGTCTTGCATAAAGTAAGAATTTACATCAAGCATTACGCTCATGCTGTACGACTCAAAATCCACACTGACGATTCCAGTTGCGTTATTAAAAAACGCGTCACCGGCATCACTATAACTCGCCGTATATTCTGCTGCGGCACTATTGGCTTCAGCAATTAGGTTTTCATCGCTTGCGACTGCAAAGAAACTAGCGGCTTGTTGTGCAATTGATGCAACGTCATCCATTGATTGGTTGTATGACTCAACCTCCTCATCGGTTAAGACTACGGATTCTTGGTTGTCATTAATGTAGTTCTGAACTTCGAGCGCGCCAGAGTCGTCTGGGCTATCTTGGTTTTGCTCTGCAAGGTTTGACAGCGTTGCAACCTCGATTAGTGCGGTGGCGGCTTCTACGTAGTTGTCTACGGCGTCGTTTAACTGGTCCATTTGGTCAGAGGCTTGCTGCTCAAAAAAATCTTGTGCGCCCATGTTGGTAAACGATCCAGCTTGCATGGCTTGAATAGCTGAATTGTAAGCAAGTTGTTTTTGTGAGGTTATGTAAGCGTCTTTGTTGGCAAGAATGTCGTTGCCAGGAATCCCTCCATTAGGAGCTGAATCCATCATTCCGCCTACCGCAATAATTCCGTTTGCAAAAGTTTGACGTAACGCAGTGCTTGCATCGACGAGTGAACTTAGCTCATTCGATTTCGCTTGCGCGGAAGCGATCAGACAGATTGCCAGTATCCACTTCTTCGACATCAACCTCCTCCCCTACGCCCAAAATGGCATCGTAATATGCCTTGTTTTCTGCATACATCGGAATATGTAGCTCTGGATTTTCTTTAAGCTTTAAATAACTCCGGCGTCCAACCACAATTTTACCACGTTCTACTAGTGGACATGGACTACCCGATACCATCATGGCCTTATAAACATCCGGGTCTTGGCACATCAAACTTACGGCGCTGATCTTTAGTCCTAATTGGCTTAAAACTAAAGCGTTTGCCCTTCGGTTACAGAAAGGGTCCTGCTGATAAGTGCCGCGCGACAATCCAAAGCTAAACCCTTGGACGCCATTGGACGTGCTTTTTAAGCATGATTGAACGCCAGTGCTTATAAGGCTGGGAGCTACGGCAGTGCTGGTCGGCATCGATCTAGGGGCATTACCGTTGTAGGTCGTAGTTGAATTGTTATTATTTGAGTTCTGCTGTGACAGATCACCTTCCAGGTTGTTGTCAGGCGACTCTGGAAGATTGTCTGGACCGTCTTGATCAATGCGTATTTCTTGCGCGCTTACAGGTAATGCCAACAGCAATAACAATAAAGCGCGGTGCATTAGATCGTTCCTTCAACAATCCGCAACTTTTTAAAATCAGGGTCGTTCAGTTTGCGCATAATTAACTTACGCCGACCGTCTATATCGTTCCACGCAACCTTTTCTTCTTTCATCCATTGCGCCAGTAAGTGCATAGGAATCGATCCAACACACCACGACTCGGGCAACTTGCCGGCACCCATAGAGCGGAGCATCTGCGTGCGCTCAAGATATGGCGTGTTATCGAACTGCTTTTCGACTGTAAACGTGCCGTCGTTATTGTTGTGAAACTTCTCTTTAGTCTTCACTATTCTCTACCTTCTTCTTGCGCGGTGCGCGCTTTGGTTTTGGTGGTGCCGGCACAAATTCTAAATTTGTTCCATGTGGAACAGCTTGGCTATCTGTTAGATCAACCATGTCGCCCCGGACGTGCCTCTTGCCGTCAATGAACAAAGTGCCAATTACTACTTTATACATAGTACCTCCAAAAAAAAGGGGGCCGAAGCCCCCAACCACTCATTTACGAAGTAGTGTTGTCAGCAATGATACCTGATGCCTTCTCGTTCTTACAAACAAGAGTAAGCTCAGTTGTCACCTGACGTGTAGTCGCATCTCCAGTCTTAGCGAGAGCGATGTTCTTAGTTGGACGCAATACGCCAACACACCACATATCAGACTGCATAACGAACACATCACGCGAACGGTTCTCACGCGAAGGAACAAACTCTACTGTACCCCAAGGAGTAACGTAGACATCCATGTGCTTGATAACGCGCTCGTCTTCTGCCTTAACGGTAGAACGCTGGTTGTTGTTACCAGCAAAGCCGAGGGCTACGTTCATCTGGAAAGCTGACAAGTAGCAAGTGTCAGGATTTCCGCCCTGCTCCCAGATAGACTGCATGACATCGTCAAACTTAGCCTGTGAGAAAGCAGTTGGAGTGCCGTCATCTGTACGTGCGTCAGATCCGTCACCAGTTGGGTCAGCACCAGAGTTGCCTGATTGTGAGTTCACGTTAGTGATCATCCACGCAGGAGCGCCAGCAAGCTCACGAGCTGTAGTGCTGTTACCAGCCGCTCGTGCGTTGTTGTCGAAAAGCGCCTTCTCAATGTCAAGCTTCTGCTCTTTCGCAGTCTTGAGCATTTGGTAAGCGATTTCAGCTGCACGACCTGCCTTCTTCAGACCTTCGTCTGTGTCAGGAATTACTACCGCGTTCTTAAAGATTTGCGTGTAGTTGCCGAGACGTGAAGTCGCAGTACGCGCAGAAGCAGTAGTTGCATCGCCTTCAATGTGAGCGTTAGCTGCTGAAGAACGAAGTGCATCTGTTTGCCACTCGTGCAAAGTGTTAGCTGCCTTTACTTTCGCGCAAGCAGTGTAAAAAGGAGTCTCTTCTGGTGATACGTCATAGATGACGTCAGAAAGATCTTCCCGGATGCCGACAGCATCATAGCTGTCAAAAGTGTTGGATGGCTGTGCCATGATAAATACCTCTATTCAAGAATTAAGCTCATAGCATCATTGATGCTTCCTGAGCGTTTAAGTTTAGATCGAGCTTGCCTGCCTTGATTGCGATTAGAAGACGTCTTCTTTGATCCAGCTTTAACGACCTTTGATGGCTTTGGCTTGGCTTTTTGTACAGCCCTTTCCTTTCCATCTTTAATCTCTTGATACCGCATGGCGTCTCGCAATACTCGGATTGCTCGGTGGTCCATGACAGATGAGATTTCTTCGGCTGAATAACCATATACCTCTGACCCCATGCGCAGCATAGTGTCTCGGACTGTGGTCGCCTTTTCTGGGTCGGCAAAATCAGGATCAACCTGACGTAGCGTTTCCATCTCGCGCTCTAAATAGGCTTGTTGTGCTTGCTGTTGAGCTTGTTGCTGGTAAGCAAACGTCTGTTTCATTTGCATCATATCGGTCTGATATTTCTGCATTTCTTTATCGTAACGAGCTTTGTCTTGCGTGTACCCAATAGGGTCAGACTCAATCAAAGCCTCGTCCGGTGCCACTGGTGCTTTTGCAAAGCCGGGGTTTTGCATCTGTTGATACAAAGACAGTACGGCCTCACCAGCATTCGCCAGTGTCGCATTAGCGGTTTCAGCTTTCTTTCGCAGGTCAGCGACTTCCTGCATACCCTTCTGAATGTATTGTTGACCACTATAACCGCGCTGTAGCTCATCTAGCGTGACCTCGACTTCCGTTCCGTCTACCTTGACGGTGAAAATTTGAGGCTGCTCTTCTTCGGCTACTTCCGGCTCTTCTTCGTCAACGTCAGGATCGGGTTGCTCCTCAGTCTCCTCGTCTAAGTCCTCTTCAGGTTCCTCGACTTCTGCTACTTCGGGCGCTTCTTCCTGCTCTGGCTCCTCGTTTTGAACGAGAAGGTCTACTGCTGATTCGATGCTGCCATCGAACGTTACTTCATCAGTCGTTTCCACGGTACTGATCTCCTTTGTTGTTTATCGAAGATAGCTTCATCCGTAAGGATGACTGCCATGCGATCTTCAATCTTCGCTAATGCCCTTACAATTTGATGGGCGTCTTCCCGGTCTTCCGAAGAAGAGTGCGGGTTTAGGAAGACATTGGCTGTGTCTTCTCTAATTTCATCTAACAGCATATTGAACGATTCATCATTCTTGAGGCGCTTAACGTGCGCCGCACGATCTTTGATGTTCAAATCACATACCCATAGGATTTCTAGGTGCGTTTTGTAGCTGTTTAATTCGTTCTACATCTACGGCTGTGCCGTACTTACCGATAATTTCTGCCGCGCTAATCAATAGGTTTTGATCCAACTCATCGCGCTTCAAGTCGTCATTGGCCATAGCCTGCTGGGCATCCAGCATCATCTTCTGCTGGTCTAGCTGAGACTTGGCCATAACCTTCATTTGGTCTGACTGCATCTTAGCTTGCATCTTCATTTGCTCTGCCTGCAAATACGCCGCATTAGGATCGCCTTGTTGCTGCTGACCCTGCTGTTGCTGTTGCATCATCATCTGCTGTTCCATAGCTGGATTAAGAGGCATAAAGTAGCGCTCAGAGTTGCGGACGCCATTGATCGCCAGTATGTCAGATAAAGTGTTTCTTATGTTTGACAGAGAAACCATGCCATTGCCAGGGCCGTACGATTGGAATATTTGGATTTGCATTTGTAACGCTTGGTTGAGTACAGCGACCTTTTGGTCTTCTCTACCCGTGCCGAGACCCACGTTAATCGATACGTCCATGCCGGTATTCCATGAGCGGGGATCGACAGGCACATAGCTTTGGCCCTGTAACCGCATCATCTGCTCTTCATCGACGTTCTCTACCATGACCTTTAGCATAAGCCTAAACATCTGACGCATACCGCCTTCGGCAAGGTTTCGAGCCATTACTTCAATCTGCGCCGCCTGAGCCTGCATAGTAGCCGCTACAGCAGTAGCCGTTGTGCTTTGCAGTGCATCAGGTGATAAGCCAGTAGAAGCTTTCGTGACCCCAGTCTTATCTTCTACCTGCTGATCGAAATATTGTAAGGCAGAAAGGGTCTGACCTGCGACGAACGGGACAGCTTGTGGCTGAATAGCGCCTGACTGCTTAACGCGGATGATCCCGCCAATCTCATTGTTTAGTAGGTCATCGACGTTTACTGCTCCGTCTACAATCTCTACGCGAGGGTTGTTAGTCAGTGCGACGTTGTCCAATACACCACGAAGCATAGCTGTAGCCGCGTCTTGGTCATTTAAAATAAGGTCAGCAACCGACCGGCCATAGAATGTATGCGGCTCAGGGTCTACTTCAAATACAGCAAACGGGATTTGTCCGCATGGCTCATAGTCCAATAACTTGTACTGATTTCCACCTAATGTGACCTTGTGTAACTGCGCTACTCCAGTGCCGTTTACGTCAATCTTAATATATGCCTCTGTCACAGCCACTAGACGCATTGAGGGGTCTTGTACGTCCTCGTCAGAGTAATCCTCTTCGTACCCTCTACGTTGGTACTCCTCAACCTCAGAGAACGTGTCAGAGTGTTGTAGGCCGCTTAGATCGTAGACTTCTTCGTAGTCATAACCCATAGCCACCAAATCGCCCACACGCATTTCTGTACGATGAGCAACAACGTAATAATCATCGATAGAGCGTGAGTTACGATCAATGAAAAACTCTTCCGGAGGTACACTTTCAATGCACATCTTGCCTTTTTCGACCGTGCGAGCAATCTTAAGGTCATGGCGCGGAGCTTCCATTTCCATGCCCATTTGGTCCATTTCCATGACCATTTGAGTTGTGTGCTCCAATACCTCAACGTCGTCTTCATTAACGAGTACAGAAAACTCCATGTCGTTAAGATCTTGGAAATCGTATATTTCTTGCTCTTGGTAAGTATCCCAGTAAACCTTGACGACACCGACCTTCTTAATGAGCGCATCGTGTATTGCATCGTTAAGCACCCTATAGCCGTTTAGCTCATTGAACTGATAGTGCATATACTTAGTGGCCTGCTCAGCCATCTGTACGTCTTCTTGGTTACGTGGCACAAACTCTACCGGCTTGTCAGTAGACAGAAATACACGCATCAAAGACGGCTTAATAGCCCGTACGGTATCCCGTACCTTTGTAGAGACGACCTTAGACCGGCCATCTTCTTCACCGATATCGGTTTCACCATCAAAGTAACGCTGTGCCTTTATTCGGTCTTCAGCAATCTCAGATTCACAGAAATCAACGGCGTCTTGTATTGCCTCGCGTGCAATGCCCTCAATGTCCTGCTCTGTCATTGGTTTTAAATCCATAGTCATAAACCTTGCGCTCTTCCTGCTTGGAACAAGATGCTGCGTGTAAGAGGATCAGTAATCATATTCAAAAGGCCGGAAGGGATTTTTTGACCTGCCGCCCTCACCCCGCCTGCGATATCTTGCCCGACTCCTGCAACTTGACCTGCCCGATAAGCCGTCTCGCCAACTAATCTCGGAGAAGATCCGGCTGCCATTGTTGTTGCTACCGGCAAGTTACCAGATGCCGCCTGCTGTAGGGTAAGCGGTCCCATGCCAAATCTAGCAGCGCCCCTGGGCGCATACGGTGAAAGTGCTTGCCCAGCTAAACCAGCGCGGAATGGAACGCCACCAGAGGCTTGTAATTGATCTGCTAACCGTGTTCGTTGCCCATAGTTTGTTTGAACATTATCGCGCATAACAGACTGCAATTTGCGTAACTGCGTATCCAAACTGGCCTTTGGATTAAGACTAAGCGTTCTTTCTATTTCGGTAATAAGTTCTGCGGCCTGACTATAATCCTTCATCGCTTCTGAATAGACGGGAGCTTGCGCGCTAATTTCAGATCTAATTTGATCATAGATGCCTTGCACCGCCGCGCGAGCGTTGCGTTGCTCCATTGGAATATTATCTATAATTGCGCCGACAGAACGCTTAAGTGCATCAACACCTTCTGCTGTGTGATAAAGGGCAGGGTCAAGTTGCGCCCATTCCATAATTTTGTCTTGAGCCTTTGCAATTGCTCTTGCTGCATTTTCGTCAGTAATTTGCCGACCAAATGTCGCGCGTTCCATCGCTTGTTCAGCAATGTCATATATACGGCGCATCTGTATAGGCTCACGAGCCTTACCAACTTCCTGCATTTGTGCGCGATATCTTTGCATCATACGCTGACGCATCTGCGTTAATCCTTGCTTAGCGGCATCCACAACAACAAGAGGATCTCCCTGACCTCTCATCTGCGTTGTCAACATTTCGCCTCGCTCGCCACCCTCACGACCCGCCTCAAAGGCTTCTCGTATTGGCGTTTCGCCAACTCCGGTCGTAACTCCTAAAGCAGATGCTGTGATTGGGCCAGCTTTACTGGCAACCTTTGCCGCTCCTTTCGCTGCTAATGCTGTCGGCTCTGTAACTGCCGCCGCTCGCGATAAGGTAGAGCCTACTCTACCCGGCACAGTCGCACCGCCGATACCGAATACTGTAGACACATCACCTAAAAAACCGGCAGGGTCAGTCGCAAAAGTACGCTTTGCTTGCTCTACGCTTCCGTATCGATCAACGTACATCTGGCCAACTTGGCGTGCCAGCTCTCTACTTTCTGGGTCTTCACCAATAACTTGAACGACACTTTCTGGCAATGCCTCTTGCAGTGCTCCTGCACCTAAATCTAAAACTGTTTTTGCAGTATCTATTGGGCTGAGTGCTGCTCCGACAACATCAGAACCAAGCTGATACAAAGAGCTTGGCAAATTCATAAGCGCACTGCCGGCAACCTGCGCCGCAGTCATATTAGCTGGCTCTTCGCTTACGGCTACTTGAGGCTGAATTGTTGTATCGTCTGCTAGTAAGTTAGCGCTGAACTTTTTAATTATCTCCTCTTCTGTCATTACTTCTGCCCTCTGTTAAATTCATCTGCCATTTCATTGGCTGTTTCAACATTTTTAGCTGTGACAGATTTTCCAGATGGAAACACAACCGCATTACCGACGACAGTTGCCGAAATGCCTAATCGTCCTGCGCCTATACCAGAGGCCACACGTAACGCATTAATAACCGTTTCTCGATTCCTTCGTTTTTGCGCTATGACCACAGGAGAGTCACCGGGAACTGGGAAATACTGCTTTTCAGCGCTATCAAACTCACTATCAGCAATTGCGGCACCAGATTCTCGTCTAAGGTTTGCGTTAATAAAGTCTCTCTTTGCCTGCTCATACCTTTTGTACTCTTCCGGCATTGCGTAACGCGCTAACCCAGTAGGATCTTTTTCTAGCATAGCATTACTAAAGCTTGTGCCCTGCTGCTCTAACAAGCCTTGGTCTGTTGGTTGTAATAAGATTCTGTGCGACTCTAATACGCGGCTATAAAATCCCGTCGCATTTGATTCTCCTTGAGTCAAAGGCTTACTAGCTGGGTCAGAAGCAGGATATCGGAGCCTCATAAATTCTTCAAAGCTACCTACGAAGCCTTCGTTTTCTTTGGCGTACTTATATTCTTTAATCAATGAAGTGTCTGCCGGCTTATCGGGAGCACCCTCAATACCAATAACCTCGCCTGTAACTGCATTCAACTTGTACAAACGACCCTCTGGCAAGTTAGAGCCAAACATTTGATTAACTTCTTTGCCTGATTTAATGTCAAAATTTTCTATGCCAGACGCAAGTTGCGCAATTTCTTGTGGTGTTTTTTTAGGATAAGCGGCCTGTAAGGTGGCTATTTTTTGTTGCAGAGTTGTAGGTTGCCGAGTTTTGGCTTCATAGTGTTGCTGTAAAGCAAACTTTGCTAAATCAGGCTGCTGCTGAATAAGATCAGCAAGACTTTCACTACCTTCTGCGCGCAGAAACGCCGCTGTTCGATTTGCTTGTTGTGCCTGTTGTCTGCCTGTTTGCACGCGCTCCGATCTTGCTTGCACTGACTTAACTAAATTAGAATCAGGCTGTAAGCGCATAGAGTTAAGGGCAGTTACAATCTGAGCGTTACGGACAGGGTCTTGCAGCGCATCCAAAGCACCTCGCCCTAACCGGCTTAACAATCCAGCTTGCTCTGGTTTGGCAGTAGTAGATCCGCCGCTCACAGATCTGGCCGGCTGCATGGCTTGTGCGCGAGCCGCCTCAAAGTTTTGCATTTGCTGTTGAGCTTGAGGCGTCATAGCTACCCTTGAGTTTGGTGCGCGACGTTGTTGTATCTGCTCCATCATTTGCATCATTCTGCGCTCTTCATCATCACGCGCTGATGCTTTTGGTGGTACAGGCTGACCAGTCATCATCCCCGACATAATTCTATCCTTTAAGCCATGCCTAAATATTTCATCATTTTAAAAATCATTTCTTTTTTATTTGCGCCGTCACCATTATCTGGTTGAGCGCCCATAATGCCTTGGCCGGAAACCATAGCAGGAATCTGCGGCTGTTGTAGTAAGCCTCCGCTAAACCCTAAAGCCTGTGGTTGTTGAACAGCAAACGGTTGAGCAATTTGTGCAGACGCAGCACCAACACTCTGAGCTTTTTGGCGAATTAATGCTTTTTTCTTTTCGTCTTCCATCAGCAAATCAAGCAAGCCTTTAAAAGCTTGTTTTTGTTGCGGAGCCTGTGAGTCTGTTGCAACCATATCTTTATCCCATCAGTGACGCGCCAAGAGTCAGGTAATCGAACAACCCTGGCTGCTTAGATGTAGTGCTGGATTGCGGTGTTGGTGTTGCACCCAATGCCTGAGCGTAGTAACCAAGCGCTTGTGCTGGATAGTTACGGAAGCCTTCAAACTGCTGACGTGCCGCATTCATGACTTGCTGTTGCAGTTGCTGCTGTAAAGCGCCCTGCTCCGCCATCTGCTGTTGTACTGTCTGACCCATACCGAAGCCTAAGTTAGCAAGCGATCCTAGCTGAGCCGCAGCGCCTAATCTCTGTTGTGATCCTGCCTGACGTGCCGCTTGGTTAGCAAGCTGTGCCTGCATACTTTGACCAAGACCAAACTCTTGAGCGCGTTGACCCATGCCGGCTTGAGCTTGTGCGGCTTGTAGAGCCTGACCAAAGCCTTGCTGTCTTAGCGCAGCAGATGTGCTTGCTCCTTGCTCTAATGCCTGACGCCCTAGCTCTGCTTGTTGAATAGCTTCTCGAGAACCACCAAAAGCACGAGCGCCTTGAAACTGCGCCGCCAGTTGATTGGCCTGCATTTGGCGTTGACGCTCAATATCTCCCATTGCGCCTTGAACCACTTGCTGCTCATAGGGATTCTGGAATGCCTGTATTTGACTTGCAATGTCAGGAGCGCGGTATCCCATGCCCCTAACCTGCGACGGCATAAACCCTAGCTCTCGTTGTGCGCCACCCATTGCTTGGCCGATGCCGGTAGAGGCTTGCTGAAAAATGTCACCTTGTGGGGCGGCAGCAGGGGCCATAGGCTGGGGAGCAATTGGCTGTGGTATTTGGTTGGGCAAAGGCTTGACTGGCTGTATTGGAACGCCTGTAGGTGCCTTTATTTTTGTGGTGCCGGGTGCGCCTACATTCATTGGTCCTCCGGCAGGATTAAACCCTCCGGTAGCCCCTGCAAATCCACCGCCTTGCATTGGTGGTTGTGTTGGTGCGGCTCCAGTTCCAAAAAGACCAAATCCACTGTGCAGGCCTTGGTTTTGTGGTGCCAACGAAAAACTGAAGCCTCCGCGCCCTGAAGGGGAGTTTGGCGAAACATTGCCCTGTTGCATGGGCATCGTTGCTGGTCCTGTTCCTGCTCCTGCCATGTTATTTACCTCAACCTTTTATCTTGATTGGACCGCGTACAGCGCCCACGTTAATTGGACCGCCAGCAGGGTCAAAACCACCTGTTACCTGCGGGTTGTATGATGTCTGCAATCCTACTAATTGGTTTTGTAGAGCTGCTATCTGGCCTGCCAGCCCTGACGGGTCAAACTGAGGCACTTGACCTATGGCTGATTGATTAGCCGCTATTTGTTGTTGGAGTCCTGTAGGATCGAACCCTGGCGCCTGCTGAAGCGCGGTAATTTGCGACTGCAAGCCAGAAGGGTCAAACCCTGGCGTTTGTTGCAATGAGCTTATTTGTGATTGTAAGCCCGATGGATCAAACGGCTGAAGGCCAGAAAACTGTTGTTGCAATCCGCTTATCTGGTTTTGCAGTCCAGACGAATCGAACCCTGGCGTAGACTCTAATGCTCCGAGCCGGCCTAAAATGCCTGATGCGTCAAAGCCAGGCTGTTGTTGCAAAGAGGATATCTGTGACTGCAAGCCCGATGGGTCGAAGCCGGGTTGTTGTTGCAATGCAGAAATTTGGTTTTGCAATCCAGTTGGATCAAAGCCAGGACGTGTCTGTAAAGAACCTATTTGCTCTTGCAAACCACCTATCTGTCCCATGAGGCCACTAGGATCAAACGGAGTCATTCCTTCAAATTGGTTTTGTAGGCCCGAAATTTGCTGTTGCAAACCACTAGGATCAAACTGTTGCATACCGCCAATCTGGCCTTCTAAGCCGGATAAGCGAGACTGTAAGGCGCTTGGATCAAACGTATCTCTGCCACTTAAATCTCTTAGTTGAGCTTGGATATCACTTGGATCAAAAGGCTGAAATTGGCTGAACTGACCTTCAAGCCCGGCGATTCTTTGCTGGATACCCGATGGATCAAATGCACTGCGTCCTTGCAAATCTTGTATTTGAGCTTGCAGATTTGAAGGATCAAACTGCGTCATTCCACCTATTTGGCCTTGCAAGCCGGCAATTTGGTTTTGCAAAGATGAAGGATCAAATCCTTCTACATTACGCAAATCAGATATCTGGTTTTGCAGGTTAGTAGGATCAAACGGTGAGAAGCTTTCTACTCTGCCCCTTATATCTCCAAGCTGCTCGTAAATAGCAGTTGGGTCGAACTGATCTTGACCGCGAAGCTCGGACAACTGGTTTTGTATGTCACTTGGATCAAAGGGAGTCATGCCCCCTAGCCGTCCTTCGATACCTGCAATTTGCTGTTGAATTGATGATGGATCAAATCTTTCTATCCCTGTGAATTGGTTTTGTAATCCACCAAACTGATCCCGCAAACCTTCCAGTTGCCCCGCTAGGCCGCTGGGGTCAAATGGCGTCATGCTTCCCAATCGACCTTCAATGCCAGAAATTTGGTTTTGTAATGCGGATGGGTCAAACCTTTCGATGTTACCAAACTGGTCTTGCAAGCCGCCAAACTGATTCTGCAAACCCGCAATTTGTCCCGCTAGACCACTTGGATCAAATTGTTGAATGCCACCGACCTGCCCCTCAAGTCCAGCAAGTCGAGCGGTCAAGTCAGTAGGATCAAATGCTTCGCGTCCACGCAATTCAGAAAGCTGGTTTTGCAAGTCACTTGGGTCGAATGGTTGGAATTGACTAAATTGACCTTCTAAACCAGCGAGCCTTTGCTGCATACCGGACGGATCAAACTGCTCTCGCCCTTGTAGAGCTGTTAATTGGTTCTGTAAGTCAGAGGGGTCAAATTGTTGGAATCCCGATATTTGAGATTCTAAGTCTTGGAATCTATCGTCGTACTGTGGGTTGTAGATGTTTCCCTGATCAATGAATCCTCGGTTCTCTTCTATTGATCGTTGCATTTCCGCCATCTGAGCCGCAATGCTAGTTGGGTCGCTTGGATCTCCACCCATCGAGAACTGGTCTCGGCGGATATCGTACATAGGATCAGTAAAATCAAGCGATGGCACATCAAATAAAGGAGTTTCCGTACCGAACGCCACGTTTTCATCTGTGCCAGGCATATAGCCGGCATCCTGTCCCGGCACTGGCATGAAGTAGCCATCAAAATTTGGAACCATCGTTGGCAAGGAAGTGTATTGACTAAATTGCGCGGGGCTTTTTGTTTGCAGGTCTTTTAGTTGTTGCTCGAATAGCTCACCAGAGCCATACCCTTGCATGCCGCGATATAAAACATCTGGTGTTGGTATAGATGCTGTGGCGTCAAACCCCGGCCCTGCTAAACCGAAAGCTTGCCCAGCAGTTCCAGCACTTTGCATCGCTTGTGTTTGCAAAGGAGAAAAAGCCGCAACCTCTGGCCCATAATAGGGAAGGTATCCCATGCGAGCCGTGGCTTGAGCACGCCCCAAATTCTGTCTTGCAGCGTCTTCAATAAACCTAGGTATTTCTACCTGTGTAGTCTGACTGCCGCCTTTTCCACCTGACATATCAAAGTTCCTTTGCTAATACTGTGTGCGCTACTTCGTAGCCCTTATCCTTCAGCACCTTAGCCCAGCCTTTGCGTCCTGCGATGGTCATTGCAGTGCAACCGTTCATTCGTGCAAACTCAGCCGCAGAACTATCCATCTCTACGATCTGCTCTAACTCTCCACCAGCAAGAAATATGTGCAATACCTTCTTGCCTGGGTACTTAATGATCTCCGTTACCGCGCACCCTTTTGGCGCTGGCCAGAACTGCATACGGCCTTCAGCTATGGCTTCAACGACGTCAGTAATAGTATGGGTGCCGCCCGATCTTTCTAATGCTGCTTGTAACCAAGGCTCACAGCGCACCAATTCTTCTACTATAGTCGCCAATTATATCACCTATGCACTCTAATAATCGTTATCGTTGTTGCAGGGCAGGCCGGCTCATCTGATATCCCATTAGCAGCAAATGCTTTTAGTGACCCATTAATGCTGTCACACGCGGTAGCGACTTCTAAATAGTCGTTTGCAGTGGCGTGAATAATGACAGCTCGGCTTACGACCGTTGTTTCAGCATTTCCATGCAATGCGGCCCGCAATGTACTTCCAGTCATGTTCGTGCCGTTTTTCTTCGGCCAAAATACAAACTCTACTGTGCTCGCTGAAGAACTAAATATTTGAGCCGAAAAGCTAACTAAGTAATACCCGGTCTCACTGAAAGTGATCCGCGTGCCATTGATTGGCAGCCCTTCGTTGTTAGAGTCTGCCGTGTAACTAAGTAAGTACGTGGTGTTGGCTGCTGTGTAAGCGTAATCAGACGTAATAACAAAATCGCCATGCCCATCGGCTAAAACAATTTGCTTGAACTCGCCGCCACTTGATACTACGGGGTAGCCTGTAGAATCCCATAGAATGATTCCGTCATCTTTTGCGCTGTCCCCAGTTTCAAAGAATGCAAGATGTGACCTTACTCGGCGTAGATAATCATTAAGGCGTTCGCCCCAAGGCTTCCACTCAGGGCCGCCAGGCGGCGGAGGGAATGCCCCTATGCTCACCGTCTTCCCCCAGTTTTAACATCCAGCCTCATGTTCCCTACGCGGAAGTCAGTTAGATCAGAGCCTGTAAGCCTCATACGAAGCTGTCTACCGGTAAATCTTACGCTAGTAGGGCTTGCCATAGTAAATGGCCCGTGTGAGCTTTCTGTGGCGTTAGGATAAAACCTTGTCTTAAAAGTAGCCGTAACTTGGCCCTGTGTTTTTTCATCAGGGATAAGCTCAGTAACTCGTACCACGTTCTCGCCTTCACCTACGAATATCGGACCACTCTCTACAAAGATGTCATCACCGTCATGCGATAAAGACACTTCGTGATCAAAGATATTTGCACTTGGATCGAACCACATTGGGTATCGGAACACACCTCGGTCAACTGCTGCTGTACGAGCTAAGTTACCAATCATCCAATAATTTTGCTGGTAGTTGTAAGAGACGTAGCGGTTGTTTTCTTGCGAGTCCCGAGACGGGTAAAACCACCACACCTCTCCGTATTGCGAGTTATGAACTGCGCATACCTTTGATGCTTGCGAGTTGTTAATATCATCAAACACGTAATCAGCAACGTCACAAGGAAGCTCTTGCACCGATGAACCGTTATAAAGAAAGAACGACTTTTGTCCCATCCAAAACGCGCCCTCATCGACTGCTACGGCAGACTGCCGAGAAATGCCGCCACAGGCAGTCCCAGCACGCTCAAAACCGTAGACCACGGGCGGCCCTGAGTAGGATGCTACGTGAGCATCAGTCGTTGTAATAATTAACGCACGCCCCCGAATACGAACGCCCTGCATGATCTTGCCAGACGTTTGTAGCTCCAAGTCACCGGCTTCGTTAGTGGCGGCAGGTGTCCATGTGTCAATATCTTCTCGATCGGACCATTGGACCTTACGTGGGTTGCCACCAGCACCAAGGCAGAATACAAACCTTTCCTCAGTCACCATGATAGATGTATTACCAGTTGGCGCGTTTGACACCACAGCGCCATCAGTAGCGTTATTTAACTGCCACTGGTAAAGCTTGCCGTCATCACTAGAACACGCAACTAAGTATTCACCCCAGTTATCAAGCGACCAAGTCGTACATTCTTGAGGAATGCCAGCTATACGAGCTGTACCAAAGTATTCTTGGCCATAGAAGTTGCCGCCATAACCTAAGTTTTCGATTGCGTTTACATTACCGCTAGTTAACCCGGCAGGCGTAATGTCAATAATCGTGTTGGAATCTATAGACGTGAACAAGCCATCCGCCGTGCCAAAAGCATAATGGATGTTCCCAGAGTTATCCAGCCACGTAACAGCGCCACGTGGTGGTTGTGCTGCCGCCGTGGCTTTCCTAGTGTCCCAACCGCCAATCGGTCGTAGAGAGTTGTTTCGCCATCTAATTAGGCTCGCATCTCTCCATCGACCGGCAGACTCTAAGTCTGTTCCGTTCCTTACAACCCCTGGCGGGATATCTAGCGTTATGAGAGGCATTAATCCTCCTGATCAGGAACCTCATCGTAGTCGGCATCTGTGACTGCTTCTTGCTGAAGTGCTTCATCTAGCAATTCAATAAAACGCTCACGGCCTACTGCGAGTTGATCGACATTAAATCTAGCGCTTGATAACTTGCGGTCTAGATCATTCACATGGTTTAAAAGCACGCGTTGCTGATCATTAAAATCTTCAACGTAATACTCTTTTTCGTTCACGGTGATTAGGGTCTTTTCATTTTTTCCCATCGTCGCTACTCCTTAGTTTTTAGCTTTACCTATATTAAGCGCCAAGATCTCCAAGAACTTGTACGCCTTCCCAATCCACACATCATCTTTCGGTGTGGGCGTCATGGCGGCAATTAATGAACATACCGCAATAACTGATGTTGCGATGTTCGCAACGTCCATAAGCATACCCATTACCAAGGCATTCCAGAGCCAGTAACAGGATTCTTATCCGCTGCGATCTTAGCTGTCAGCGCCGCTTCAGTAGCGTCTTGATTTACTGACTCGTGTACCCATGCTAGTACGGCTGCCTCTGTTAGGCTGTCATAGGCTACAAAGCCGTCAGCGTCTGCGTCAGGCGTAAAGCCTACAGTGCCGTATGAGGATGCAGAGTAAGTAACAGCGTCGTCGCCAGTACCTACGGTTTCAGATGCGTTAGCTCGCCAGTGTGCGACGGTTACACCGCCGTCTGCCAAATTTCGCTCAAGTGTTGCAATAGTCCATGTAGTCATTAGTTAGTCTCCAATTGTGCAACTCTGGCACGTAGTGATTGAATTTCTTTTACAAGCATAGGTACTAGCTTTGAGTAGTCTACGCCCATCA
>Ga0181388_1000047_pt1 | contig 33804 bp, 35 predicted proteins | sample 11SPOviralmetaG_FD_130120 | JGI IMG/M metagenome (GOLD analysis project Ga0181388, IMG submission 130120) | Marine viral communities from the oligotrophic San Pedro Time Series (SPOT) site, San Pedro Channel, CA, USA - 11 SPOT_SRF_2010-05-17 | ecosystem: Environmental > Aquatic > Marine > Strait...
CCAACTATGAGAGGTGGACTTCCAACAGGAGCAGGATCAGGACGTGTAAACGGACTACTTGTACCCGCTGGATCAACTAGTGTTTATGACCAAATCCTTGGTAAAAACGCTAAGAGACCTTTCCTACATGTTAGATATAGAGCTTCAGAAACTGAAGACAGACGTTACAAAACTTGGATTACTGGTTCAGCTGGTGGTGCAAGAACAAGTGATGTTGATAACATGCAAGTAAACTTCTTGTCTGAGAGAGCTGTTTGTACTTTAGGTGCTAACAACTTCTTTATCTTCCAAGAATAGTACACTACTTTAATGGGGGTGTAACAGCCCCCATTATTTTTATTATAAACTTTAAATCTAATCAAATGAATACCAGTACAAAATATGTAGATAAAATCTACAAGCTTACAAGAGAAACAGCACCTTTATCCTTAATCTTAGCGTCAAGACATACACAGAGATTTCCTCTGTTGTGGTTTGATGAAGAAACAGGATCCAACAAAGCATTAAGGTATGCTAGAAATCAGAACTCACCTTTTCAAGACGAACAAGATAACAATGCTATTTTAGAGCCTATTGTTTTTGAAAATGGTTTTTTAACAGTTCCTAAAAATAATCAAGTACTTCAGAAGTTTTTAGAATACCACCCTGGTAAAGGGCGTGTATATGTAGAAGTGGACAAAGCTAAAGATGCTGCACAAATTGTAGAAGAGTTAAATGCTGAAGTTGATGCACTTATAGAAGCTAGACAACTTAGTGTTGATCAAGTGGAAAACATAGCTAGGGTTATATTTCAAATAGATATAACAACAGTAACAACAGCGGAGCTAAGACGAGATATATTAGTCTTTGCTAAAAATCAACCACAAGATTTTTTACTTTTATTAAAAGATCCAGCGTTAAAACTAAATTCTAAAATACAGTTATTCTTTGACAAAAAGTTACTTCAATTTAGAAATAGCAATAAAGAGGTTTGGTTTAATACTCCATCCAATAAAAAGAAAATGCTAAACGTTCCTTATAAGGAAGATCCCTACTATATCATTGCATCTCATTTTCAATCAGATGAGGGATTGGAAGCGTTAAAGCATCTATCTAATCTAGCAAAAAACGTATAATTCTAGCGTTTTTATTTTTTGTATATTTGTTTTTTGTTTAACCCATAAATTTTTTAACATGGCAAAATATATTACATTCGATACTGCAAGTAACGGAAATGTCCACCTTGCAACAGATGATATTCTTTATGCAGAAACTACAAGTTCAACTGCTGGAACAATCTTTTTAAAAGGCGGTAGCCACAAATTTACTGTTACTGGTACAGGTTTAACTTCAGGTTTTGCAGCAAATGTAAACGCCGCATTAGTTAACGCAGCTGAAACAAGTTGGACTAACGCAGTAGTTCCTGTAAGTACCTCAGGCGGGCTTTTGGTATTTACAAGCGTAGCAGTAGCGACTATTTAATACTACCTTTTTATTAGGTACTAGAGAGAGGTCAGGTAAAACTGACCTCTTTTTTTTTTACTTATCTTTGTAAAAAGACTACTAATGATAAATTCTGTAAGAAATACAGTTTTAGCAATAATCAACAAAAACAATTACGGTTATTTATCACCTAATGATTTTAATTTATTTGCTAAACAAGCGCAATTAGATTTATTCGACGAATATTTTTTTCAATATAACCAACAGATAAACGAAGAAAACGCAAGACTTTCTGGTACAGGATATGCAGATATAAAAAAGGGATATGAAGAGGTTATTGATACTTTTTCAGTAACCAGTACCTTAACGCAGAATGCTGCTAATGTATACTTCTTACCATCTGCAGCTACAACCGGATCTGATTATTATCTAATAAATGAAGTTAGATGTTCTAGTGGCGGTATTTTTAAGGGTATTTCGGAGCTAGTTTCTAATAATAAAATAACTTCACTTAATGCTTCGAACTTAACTGCACCTTCTGTTATGTTCCCAGCATACACGCAAGAAGCGGGGTCTATTACCATATACCCATCAACATTCAATGGAGCGAATGATGTCGCCGCACAATACATAAGATACCCTAAAGACCCTAAATGGACTTATCAAACTATATCAAACGGGGAACCATTATTTGATCAAAGTCAATCTGATTTCCAAGACTTCGAACTTCCTTTAGACGATGGAAATGATTTAGTTTCTAAAATATTACAATACGCTGGAATATCAATAAGAGAGGCAGATGTATTCAAATTTGGTCAAGTAGAGGAACAAACACAAAACCAAGAACAATAATTATGGCATACGTAGATCAGAAAAAATATTATACTAATGATGGAGTTGCACCAACAGATTTAAATTGGGGGTCATATCAGTATGTAAGTTTGACGGATATTGTAAACAATTTTTTATTGATGTATAGCGGAAATCATTCGTTAATAAATAATGTTAATCGATTTAAAATATTATTTCACGCTAAAAGAGGCATACAAGAATTAAACTATGATGCATTTAAAGAAATAAAATCATTACAACTTACAGTGTATTCAGATTTGAGATTTGTTTTGCCTTCGGATTACGTTAACTGGGTTCGTATATCTTTATTTAAAAATAACACCATAAGACCTTTGCTTGAAAACATTCAAGTTCAATCTGCACTATCATACGTTCAAAGCGCTACATCTACTTTTACTTACGATGCGGATGATAATGTTAACACTCAAGCATCAAGCTTAGATACGGCTAGAACTGATGGTTCATTAAATAGTATATACCTAAACCAAGCAAATCTTGATCAAGATAATAATCCACCTTACAATGAAGATTTTTATGATACGCATATAGGAGCTCGCTACGGCCTTAATACCGAGACAGCAAACATGAACCCTACCTTTACTATAGATAAGAAGGCAGGGGTCATTAACTTTAACTCTACAATGGCGAATGAGCAGTGTATATTGGAATACATATCTGATGGAATGGAGGGAGGAGATGATTCTTTAATTACTGTAAATAAATTATTTGAAGATTATATCTACGCGTATATTAAATATTCTTTATTAAACGGTAAGTTTGGAGTGCAAGAATATATTGTTAATAGAGCACGAAAAGATAAAACCGCACTACTTCGTAATGCAAAAATACGCTTGAGTAATATTCACCCCGGTAGGTTATTGATGAATATGAGGGGTGAAAATAAGTGGATAAAATAAGATGGCACGGACACAACGAAATTTTATTGCTGGCCGAATGAATAAAAGCCTTGATGAAAGGCTTATACCAAATGGCGAATATGAAGATGCTCTCAATGTAAGATTGGGATCGACTGAAGCATCAGAAATTGGTTCTGTAGAAAACGCCAAAGGGAACACCTTACTTACCAATTTATTTTTTTTAGATATACAATCATTAAGTACAAAAGCTCGTTGCATAGGAGCATTTGAAGATAGTGCTAATGAAACTATTTATTGGTTTGTCCATGATCCAGAATTTACTCTTTCAGATACGGGTAAATGTGATATGATTTGCTCATTCAATACCACTACAACAAATGTAAATTATCACGTGGTAAGTACCGATGATGGAAGTGGTGTATTAACAACATTAAACTTTAGCCCTACAAATTTAATGACGGCTGTAAGCAGAGTGGGAAACTTTTTGTATTTTACTGATAATTTCAATCCCCCTAGATTTATAAACGTCAACAATAGCTACCCAGAACCTTTATTGAATGGAACGCCACCAACAAACTCTACGGCATTGTTTAAATTTAAAGCGCAAAAAATATTAGTTGCACCAAATGAATTTATAGGTTTTCATCAAGGTACTCTATCTGGATGCCCAACAAGTACGCCAGGTTTTGGCCTAGGCATAACCCCCACCACTACACAAATCCCATTACCAGGAGTTGATTGCTATACTGCAGGGGCCGATAGTGTTACAAAAGGATTTGCAGTACAAGGAAATAATACAGCAAATGGTTTAGCGTTTACACAGTTTTCAACTAATAAAAGTACAGGTATCACCACTATAGGGTTAATCAATGCAAGCACTCTGACAAACCCTGGAACCTCTTCAATATCAGGCACCATTAGTGGTGATGACGGGAATTCAGGAACTTATACAGCTAATTATTCTGTATCTACTTCTTATACAGATGGTAACGGCGATACCCAACAGCCTGAATCGACAGGTGCAGTAACAATAAATGGAATAACATTAACGGAAAACGTAACATATACACTCACATAGATTATGGCTGCTTATATAGATCAATTTTCTGCAGAATCTTTACTGGTTATTAAAAAACCACCGGTAGCAGCACCTGTTATTGTTCCGTTTAAAGCAGTTAGTGAAAATAATTTTTTAGAAGATAGGTTTGTATGCTTTGCTTATAGATACCAATACGAAAACGGTGAATACTCAGCAACCTCTCAGTTTAGTAATGCTGCATTTACAGCAAAACCTTTTAAGTTTAGCGTTGACAGTTATCTTAATGAAGGAATGATTAATGCATCTAATGCTGTCACAATTACTTTTAATTCTGGAGGCTCTCTTGTAAAAGGAATAGAGTTGTTATTTAAAGAGTTTAATGACCCTACAATAAAAGTTATAGAAAATTTAAATAAATTAAACTTAGGGATAGGTAATAATGAATTAACAACGTATACGTTTGATAATCAAAAAATATTTACTGTACTACCAGAGTATGAAATATTAAGGATTTATGATAACGTTCCATTATTAGCAAAGGCCCAGACACTGATGGGCAATAGATTAGTCTATGGTAATTATGTAGAAGGATATAATTTAATTGACCGATTTAGCAACCCTATTCGATTAAACTATGAAACCACTCTAAAGTCAAGTTCTATTGATGTTGAAGAGATATCTTCATCTCTAGTTAATGGGGGATTTGATTTTGGCGGCTACTTAGTTGTTCCAGACTCAGAAGTTTTGTTGGAGATAGACCCTACGCTTTTAGTAGCTGGCTCTTCCATTACTTGGAGTATACAAATAGAACATTCTTCTTTTCAAGGTCAAACACCTTTTCCTGCTGAAACAACTACATCTCGAAACTTAAGTTTTACATATGTCCTGCCACAAGCATTTTCATCCGTTTACGAATTATCACAAAGTACTGATTTTGTTTCAAAAATAGGATCTTCTACTAATATTCAAACAGTGGCTAATTCATGTAATGGCACGACCTTTACTGATATATTTAATTGTGCAATACCAAATCAATTAGATGCGTATTTCAAAAAAGAAAGTGGAATATCAGCGGCTGATCAACCCTTTCAAATATTTGCTTCTACGAATAATAACTTTTTAGGTATTCAGATTTTAGCAATGCAGTTTGTGGATAATATAAATACCCCTACACAAACTTTCTATGAGTACTATACTATCTTATCTTCTTCAGTATCTTACTCAAGCTCCTCTAATAATTTTTCTTTACATAGCAATAGAGGATATGAGATCGGCATTGTTTACATGGACGATTTTAATCGATCATCAACCGCCCTTGTAAGTCCTGATAATACTGTTCATGCATCATGTGCAGATTCTGTAACAAAAAATACTATTCAAGTTACAATACCAGGAGGGTTAACAACTCCCCCTCAAATAGCGCCTTTTTGGGCGACAAGGTATAAGTTTGTTATTAAGCCAGATAAAACAACTTATGAAACTATATATACAAATGTATATTTTGAGGATCCCGATACCTTCGCAGCATATTTTTTATTAGAAGGAGAAAATGCAAATAAAGTTCAAGCGGGCGATAGACTTATAGTTAAAGTCGATACAGTTGGACCAACAAACACATGTACATTTACCACTGTTTTAGAGAAGGAAAATAAAGCATCTCAGTTTCTTGAGATAGATAATCCTTTAGATCCTACGGGAAATAAAGTAGCAGTTCCATCTGGAACATACATGAAGTTAAATCCAAACAATTTTTCAATTCAAAACAGTGAGGAAGTTGGAGGTAACTTTATCTCATATCCTTCAATAGTTGCGATCAGTGGAAATAGTAATGGTTATCCATGCGCAAATTTTCCCGTAACTGTAAAAAACCCTGTAACCACCGGATCTCCAATTGCTAATGTTGACTATACCATTCCAGAAGGAAGTACTATTAGGTTTAATTATACTAATTTTAGGGCTGGAAGCTCAGAGCAAAATCCAAGAATAGATTATAAATATGAAGATGAAATAGTAGCGACGGCTTTATATTCTAATTTTAAAGCATTTTTTGAAGGAGAGAATGTGATAGATAGAATTAATTCTGTTGGCGTTTCGTGTAATGGTTGGCCGCCAAACGAGTGTAATGATCCAGAAAATACTAATATTTATGTTAATACTTTATATGAGCCTTCCCCAGCAGCCGATCCTGTAAACTTTCTAACAGGAACTACTAATACACAAATAAGTAGTGCTGAAAACATAAATTACTGGAGATTTGCAAAAAACACCGATACAGGTGAAACCTTTTTAATGGCTACAGGAACAGTAGGTTCTAGTCCTAGTACTGCAGTAGTTGCACTGCAAATAGAAGTGGTTCGACGTGAAACAAGTATTGTTTTTGAAACTCTACCTCAAGACGCATTACCTGACGTATGGTACGAAAATGACAAGTCATTTGCCATTGACAACCAAGGGCAACATTCGGGAGATGTGCAAAACCAAGTTATAAACTTTCAAAATTCTGTTCAGCCGATTACACCTCAAGATGCAATAGTAGACACTGGTTTTAGTAATTGTATTTCTTTTGGTAATGGGGTTGAAAGTTATAAGATTAGAGACTCTATAACAGGTAAGGAAATTAATTTTGGAAATCGTGTCAGCACAACCTCATCTCAAGTATACAAAAAAGCTCATAGGTTTGCAGATTTAACTTACAGTGGTGTATTTAATGATGAATCCAATGTAAATAAACTTAACGAATTTAACCTTGGTCTGTTAAACTTTAAGCCTTTAGAGGAGTTGTATGGACCTATAGAAAGGTTACATGCTAGAAGAACTGATATACTTACCTTACAAGAAGACAAAATATCATATGTACTCCAAGGTAAAGACCTACTTACGGATGCTGGAGGAGGCGGAGCTTTAACTTCCGTGCCGACAGTTTTAGGTCAGCAGATTGCTAGAGATGAAGAGTTTGGTATTAGCAATAACCCTGAAAGTTTTGCTGTTTTTGGATCAGATAAATTTTTTACAGATTCAAAAAGAGGGGCAGTACTGAGACTTCGAGGAGGAGAATCAGGTACAGAATCTCTTTCAGTTATTTCTGAAGCGGGGATGCGTAGTTGGTTTAGAGACTTTTTTGTAGATACCATAGGTAATCAAAAGCTTGGCGGTTATGATCCTTACATGAATGAGTATGTATTGGCTACAAACGGACAGTCAATACCAGCCTTTGAAAACTGTTTATTATGTGGAGTTACAGAAAATGTATTGGTAAGTCCAGGAGAAGAAACTATCTACTGTGTAAATGTCACTCAAGAGGTAGGAACAGTTCGTGTTGATTATGTAATACCTAATGCAGAAGAAAGCGGTATAATAACAGAACCTAATACTCCAAGTGTTGGAAATGGCTTACAAGATGTCATAACAGAACAAGGATTAAATATGGTTACACAACGCACTAGTTCAGGTGTTGGATATGTAATTGAGGCTATATACAATAATGTAACGTATACTACGGGTGTGGTGTATGTTAGTGGTTTTATAGATATTCCTAAAAATAACGTTGATGCAACGGAAGTTACAATAATTGTTACGACTACCTCGGTGACTCCCGATACAATTCAAATCACAACATCATGTCCAATACAAAATATTTTGAATGTATATAATATAGCTATAACAAGTAGTAATGAAGCTGGGCAGTTTATTCATAATCAATATTCATGGATTGACGGAACCTTCTCTTCTCCACTACATTCAAATCAAATAACATTTTCTTCAGATACTTCTTCTGACCCTATTGTATCTCAATATAGCAAGGTTTCGGGAGCAATTGGTTCTGGAGTTGTACCTAGTGAAGGCGCTACAGTAAATATAATAAGTAATAAGTTAGCGACAGATGACTATGTTTTTGATAATTCTACAAATCAATTTAGATATTTAAGAACAGATACATCTTATTCAAATAACTCAATTGAAATACTAGGCCTAATTAATGACTCTAATTTAGCTTCACCAATTGTAACAAGTGGTGATGAAAATTATGCACAATTTACTATGCCTAATAACACGGGTAGTAACTTGTATTTAATTTGGGATTATAGAAACCCCACACAAGCATTATTAAATTTCAATACATCCTCAGCTAGAAATGCGTGCTGTGATTCATTGCCTGTAGGTCCAGTTATTCCATGTAATACTGCAACAGGTTACAGTGGAGGTCCAGCATTCCCAGATGTACAGGTCATTGAGTTAGGGGCGACCACAGGCGTGGTTGAAGTGACATGTGAAGCATATGATGTCCCAGATAAGTTTATTGTTGAGTTTGACGGTGTAGAGGTTATAAACACAGGATATCGAGGACTTACAAGTCTTCAAGGCCAACTAAATACAGCTTTGGCTGATAAAGGTCTTCCACCAGAAACCATCACATCACCTGGTTTTGTTGTCGCAACATTTAATAAAACAACATCAACAACAACAGCAATATTAAAAGTTTTTGCACCTTTGTCGGGCACAGCTTGGCGAGTAACAGCCGGATGCCCAGTATAAAATAAATTAATTATGGCAGTAGGAACATATTTTTTTGATACCGCAACGTTTACGAACGCATCAACTGTATATACAGATCAAGGATTAACGCAAATTGCACCTGATGGTTATTATTCTGATGATATAATTGTAAGAGAGCAACTAAGCGGTAAATTACAAGTAGCTGAGACGTGTGATTGTGCTACTACACCTGCTCCAACAGCTACGCCTACACCGACAATTACAGCAACACCAGTTCCGACCCCTGCTCCGACTCCATTTCCAACTCCGTCGCCAGGGCCAACCTCTGCACCAACCCCTTTACCAACACCGCCGCCGCCGACGCCAGCGCCGACGCCAGCGCCGGTTGCCGGGTATTACTATAGATTAGTGCCATGTGTGCCTTGTAATATTACAGAGATTAGGTACATGTTCTCTCTAACAGCACTTACTAATAATCAAAGGTATTTAGAAGCACAAACCGGGTGTTATTATACTTATACAGATGATGTAAATTACCCTCCTTTAGTTTCAGTTAATTCTAATTTAATTATTAGCCCATCTGAACTCGAGGGTGAAACATTATGTCCTCCAGTGCCTACAGGTCCTCCAGTAAACAATTACATTATTCGTAAATGTACAACCAATGTAGTCTCTGTATTTTCTACAACTACAAATTATGATCTTTTTACTAGGATGGGTGGGGCTTCTGGTACTTATCGAATAACGGGATCTACTACTGATCCTAATTCATTCCCTAATATAACTGGATTACAGTGTGTTGATGATCAAGGCAGATTAGAATCAAATTCTAATTTTAGTGGGTGTACAATAAATTGTCCTGACAACCAATCATATTTTACCCTTAGGAGATGTAACGACCCTATAAACGCTAATATAGGATCACTTATAACCATGAATACATCTGATTATTTGGAAGCTAGTCCATTCGGTTATCAAACAGGCGATGTAGTTTACGCGCCTTCTACTGGCAAATGTTATACGATAGGACCAGCACAAACAGGAACAGGAGGCGCAGATGTAGTAAATCTAACTGGGTCTAATAAATTACAAAGTTGTTATGAATGTTCTAATTTTGAAAGTCCTGATTCGGGAATAGAGCAGCCCAATAGCTTTACAGATTTTGACATCCGGCCTTTTTAAATTAAATTAAATGAAATCAAATGGAATCTATATTTATTCAAATCGCGAGTTATCGCGACCCAGAGCTAATACCCACAATTGATGATTTATTAGCTAATGCAAGTAATCCAGATGCATTAACTATATGCATTGCACATCAGCACAGCGAGGAAGATCAGTGGGATACACTAGAAAAGTATGCTGATGATGGAAGGTTTATTATTATTGACATACCCCACAATGAATCACTCGGAGCGTGTTGGGCAAGAAATCAAATACAGCAACACTACGACGGTCAAAAATATACCCTTCAGTTAGACTCACACCACAGATTTATAAAAGGGTGGGATAAGGAGTGTATAAAAATGCTCAAAGATTTACAGAAAAAAGGCCATGAAAAACCTTTGCTTACAAGTTATATTTCTTCTTACAATCCAGAGAATGACCCTGAAGAAAGGCAACAAACCCCATGGGGGATGTCTTTTGATAAATTTACTCCTGAAGGTGTAGTGTTTTTTTTACCTTATCACATGGGTAATGATTACACTGAACCAATAAAAGCTCGGTTTTATTCAGCTCATTTTGCTTTTACGGTAGGAGATTTTTGCAAGGAAGTTCCTCATGATCCAATGTTATATTTTCACGGTGAAGAAATAACTATAGCAGTTAGAGCTTACACTCATGGGTATGATTTGTTTCACCCCCATAAAATTATTGCATGGCATGAGTACACTAGAAACGGAAGAACAAAACATTGGGATGACGACAAGACGTGGGGGGAAAAAAATAATATAGCTCACCACCGCACGAGGAATTTACTTGGAGTTGATGGAGCCGTGTGTTCACCGTGCAATAAAAAAAGTTTTGAAGGTTATAATGTAGGGGAAGTTAGGTCTATTTCAGATTATGAGCTTTATGCTGGATTAAGATTTAAGGACAGATCTGTAACTGAATCTTGTAAATCTAATAAATTGCCTCCCGGAAACTCCACCGAAATCTATATGCCTAGATTTAAGCAAATTATTAATTTTGACGCATCAGTATATAAACAAAATGATTATGATTTTGCAGCTCTTATACTTAAAGATTTCGAGCATAAGGAAATATATAGAAAAGATTATGTTGATTTTCAAAACATTTTAAATAAACCTACTATAGAAATTAAAGAAAATATAAAAACTCCAAGCCATTGGTTGTTGTGGGGCTATTCCAAAAATAAGGGTTGGGCAGAAAAGATAGAGGGTTCTTTATGAAAATTAACTTAACAAATAAAATCGTATTTTTGCTAACATGGCTGTAGTACAATATTGTGGGCAAAGAATAGAAAATCCAGAAAGAACCGGGGAGAGATATGAATCGGCGGTTGGGACTTATGTTGTAGGAAATAGAACCTCAATTAATATACCTACAGATTTAGTTTTTAGTGGAACCAATAGACCATATGTAAATGCTAGGTGGGATTCTGGGGGTCAATACAGTTCACAAAGTACAGGTCAAATAAGTGTAGCAGGAGTTTTGCTAGACGCCAATGGTATTGAGGCTATAAGATTTTATCCTGAAAGACCTTTTGGTGCAACCGCCACACAATATAATAATGACGTCACTGAGTATAGTTATACCACTGGAGGAACTTTGCCCGCTGGTAATTATGACATCTTAACTTTTGAGATTGATGATCCCACCAATAATTCTTATGGAAGTGGGCAGATATGTATAAGGGGAGAAGAAGCTGCTACGTCCCCGCCTTTACCAACAGCTACATTTGTTCCCACCCCTTCACCAACAGCTACGCCTGTACCTACTCCAACAGCTACACCAGAACCCACACCAACACCTTCTCCCACTCCCATACCCGCCAACCCTGTTCCTGTTCCTCTTTTGCCATTGGGGCCTCAGTATACCTTGACCTATAGCGAAAACTCTAAGGGATGGCCATCTTTTTATTCTTACAATCCTGACTACATGATTGGGATGAATAATTTCTTTTACACATTTAAGGGTGGGAATTTATATAGACACAACACAAACAACCTAAGAAATAACTTTTACGGAAGACAATACAACTCAACAATTACAAGTGTAATAAATGAACTTCCCATCGTAACTAAACTGTTTAAAACAATAAACCTACAATCAGATGAACCTTGGACGGTGACATTAAAAACAGATATTCAAGGTGGCGGATTCATAAGCAACGAATGGTTTGAGTTAAAGGAAGGCTCATGGTATGCAGATATTAAAAACACAACACAAGCCCCTACCGTAATTTCAAATTTTGCATCTAGAGCGATTAATGGCATAGGTCGTGCAAGCGCATTCAGTGGTTTACCATCAGCTAGACAATTTGATTTCTTATCAAGCCCAACAATTAATATTGGATCTATACTTAGCGTTGGAGACTTTTTGTATTGCAACAATGAAGTTACTAATACCCCACAATTCGCAGGTAGAGTGACACAGGTAAATATAGATTTAACCCAAAACATAAATAATATTATTATTGATGCTACTATTAATGGAGCCGAAGACCCTACGATTGGAAACCCTTACGTAATAGGAGTAAAGAATAACACGGCTGAGTCTTATGGTCTTCTCGGACATTTCTGTAGATTTCAAATCGTAAACACGGGACCTTCCCCAACGGAGCTCTTTGCTGTACAAGCTGAGATCATGAAAAGCTATCCATAAAAAATAGTATCTTTGTTAATGTATGGAGTTTGATATACGAAAACTAAATTCTACTGACTACGAAGAGGTATTAGTTGGTTGGTGGAAGGACTGGGGATGGGAGCCTCCAGCCAAAGACTTTCTACCAGATGACGGCGAAGGAGGGTTTTTAGTATTAGACGAAGAAATTCCTGTATGTGCAGGATTTATATATGTAACAAATTCAAAAGTAGCTTGGGTGGACTGGATTATATCAAATAAAAATTACGACAACAAAAAGAAAAAGCATAACGCTGTAATCCTATTAGTTGACACTTTAACTAATCTAGCTAAGAACTCAGGAAAAAAATATTCATATGCTCTTATAAAACATAAGGGCTTGATTAGAACATACGAGAGGCTTGGATATATTAAAGCAGACAACTACACACAAGAAATGATTAAAGTATTATAGTATGGCAGGATTTACAACAATAGCAACAGGCGTAGGATTAATATCAAACGTGGCATCAACAGTCGGGAGTTTTTCACAAGCTGCAAAGCAAAGAGAAAGACAAAAGCAAGCTGAGATAGATGCTCAAGAAGCAATGGACGCGGCCAAAGCTAAATTGGAAGTTAATTATATGGAAGGTAGATCAATCCAAAAAGAGGCGTACGAACAAGCTAGAGAAGCTGGCCTATCTGGTACCTCTCAAATCGTACAAGCTGCTAGAGAGGGAGAGCAAAGAGGTGCGGCAGTTGGCGCTGGTAGAGCGGCAGTGTTTAATCAAGCAGCTCAAGCACAAGCTCGAACAGCTATGGCCCAAGACCTTCAGAACTTTGAGACTGCAGCGCTAAAAGAAGAGTCTCGACTCCGTGATGCTAGGGCTAATTTAGACTTACGTGAAGTTGCAGGACAACAACAGATTGCCGCTGACGCAAGAGCAGCGGAGCAAGCCGCTAATATGGCAGCCGTCGGCGGATTAGTAAATCTAGGTACACAGGCAATGCAGCTTCCTTCATTGTATGGAAAAGCTGACCCATCTTCTGTTATGGTTGATAATAAAATGGTTTCAAGAAACTTGATTGATCAAGAGGGGCCTGGAATGTCTAGATATTTGACAGGAAATTCAGGCAGTATTATTGATACCCAAACTATATTTCAGGATCCTTTTAAACCTGTTGTGCCGGGTATCTACGGGAACTTCACATACCCAGAAGTAGGTTCTACTTCTTTATCTAGTCAATACGACAGCGTAACAGGCAGACTTAAATAATTAATATGGCACTAGGATACGGGTACGTTAGGGATGCAAAGCCAATGCAAATAAATTGGCAAGAGGTTGGTAAACAAATGACCGACAACATCCAAGCTGAAATAACAGATCGTCAAAACAGAAAAGACGATATTGATAAACAACTAACACAATATAACAAAGACCTCTTAGATCAACCACAGGGGACAAATGCCGAGGTTAACAGGTTTATGGGGGATTTCTCTGCAGACGCAGGAGAAGCCATGAGAAACGCCGAGAGGATGCTTAAAAGCGGTAATCTATCTGAGAGAGACTTCTATAAGTTTAGAGCCAATGCTAATCAAGGTACTGATCTAATGTTTGAAGCTGGGAAAAGATTCAACGAAGGGTATGATGAGTCTATGCGTAGGTTTGCAGATGGTGAAAGCCAATCCAAAGAGAACTGGATGCGCCAACAGACCGAAGGGTTCTTAGCTTTTGCTGACAACGGAGCGTACATCAACCCATTGACGGGCGAGGTAAACGTTGCACGCAGGTACAAAGATGAGAACGGAGAGTGGCAAATATCAACTAAACCAGGGGAGTTTGCCAACGCCTCAGAGCTTGTTCAGCAAGCCTCAGCGAAGTATAATAAATATGATCTGGACGGTTCTATCAATAAAGCTATAAAGGGATTAGGCGCAACGCTGATTAAAGAGAGCAGCGGATTATCAACTAAGCAATTTTTTCAAGCTATACAAGACGGAACTCTAGGGGATAAGGAGCAAGAACTTTTGGACCAAGCTAAATTAAATATGGTGTCATCTTTCACTGCCAACCCTAACCACGTGTCTAGTATCCTTACGGAGAACATGGGATTTGCACCTAATGGTGAAGCTTATACTTTTACGTATGATGAGAATAAGGCGAAAATAAATGAGAACCTTATTCTTGTAAACCCCGACGGTACAAACAACTTTACAACTGCTAACGGAAAAAAACAACTGCAAGCTGCCGAAGCCTATGCATCTGCACAGTTTGAAGCTGGGCTAGGAGGATCCAGAGAAGAGCCAACACCAATGACTGAACAGCAAACAATAGAGAATGAGCTGGCTAAGAGAAGACTTGATTTAGCAGAGCGGCGTTTAAAACGAGATGAGACCGATGAAGATACTGAAGGAAAATCGACTATATTAACTGACGCTCGTAAATATTTAGAAGATAATATTTCTTTGGTTGATTTGCAAAAAGAAGATGATGTTGATGTAATAGATTCTATAAATGATGTTATAGCAGAGTTTGGTATCCAGATAGGCAATCCCATAAACTTAATAGACGGACAAAGTATATTGTTAACACAGGTCAATGATAAGGGCGTTGAAACAAGCGAAGAAATATTCTTACCTAGTGATAAAAATATAGATTTTGGGAAAGACAGGCCATCAGCAGAAGCTTCAAAAGAAAGGATAATTCAATTTATACTTAACAATGTAAAGCTTAGGTCTTTGGGTTCACTAAAAGATAAACTTCAACCTTCAACACGTACAAAAGGAGAATTAGATTAGATCATGGATGAACTAAAAAAACTATTTGACGTATTAACACGTGATGGTTATTACACTAAAAGCTTTGAAGATTTTGAAGTACAATTTTCAAGTCCTGAATATCAAAATAAAGTTTATAACGTAGTATCAAGAGAAGGTTTATTTACTAAATCGCAAGATGATTTTATAAATAAATATACTTTAAAAAAAAAAGAAGATACGGAATTACAGTTGGTGGATGGTTCTTTGGCGCAACCTACGATTCAAGATCCAAATCAAGTTCCAAAAATTGATACCCAACCAGAGGTTGAAACTGCAACTGTAGTTGAAACAACCGATATAGTTCCAGAAGAAGATCCCGATTTACCCATTACTGTAGAGGACATAAGCAAGGATGAAGAGTTTATTGTCCCAAAACTTAACTATAAATTTAAAAATGATGGTTTTGTCTTTGAAGAAACAGGCCTTACAGACAATGTAAAAGTTACTGCGCCTAACAATGAAATTATTACAATAGGTCTTGATGCATTTACTGCAGATCAAAACAGGGAAGAAAGGGATAGGCTCAATAAATTTATCGATGCCAATAAGCAAGACACGCTACAGATAAACAAAGCTATTGAGAAATACGATTACAAAAAAATGATTTTTGAAAATGAAAAGGTCATTCAAGAAAGAATGGATGCTCTGAATGAAGAAGCTAATACCTTTTCAAAAAATCTAAATAACTATTTGTATGAACAAAGTGTTCTGGAAGAAGAGGGCAAGGCTTTACAGGCTTTGTCTGAAGAACAAAGAAGGTTGCAAAAAGAGCGTATAGACAAATATAATCAAGATCTGATTCGCCTTAACAAGAGCAATCAAGAAATACAAAACTATTATAAAGACTTTGAGCTTAGAGAGAAAGCTTTAAACACGTCGGTTGGTCAGTATTACGAGATGAAAAAAAACCAGGGGTCAATGACCGCTGGCCTTGTAGATAGTTTTTTAAGAGGCGCAGGAGAAATAGGAGCAGGTGTTGTTGATATTGCAATAGATATAGGGGGACGAGTTCCAAGAAAAGAAATGACACCAGAAGAAGAAAAAGCTTCTGACATTAGAAAAAAAGAATTAAAACAAAAGATGTTGCCTCCCATCAGAGAGTTTTTTGTTGAAACATTTGGTGGTAAAGATGTATCGGAGCAATGGATGATGGCACAACAGGAGAAGTTTTTCCCTGGTGCTTTTTTAGGATTAGCGCGAAGCTTGCCAGCTTTACTGGCTCCCGGAGGCAAATTTGTTCGGATACCAGCTTTATTTTCACAAGTAAACGCTCAATATCAGGAAGAGTTTAAGGACCTTGATTTAACAGAAGATGAAAAGGCAACCCTTAAAGTTCCATTAGCTATGACTGTAGCTCTATTAGAAAACGTAGGGTTTGGAAACGTTATAAATGAAAATTCTTTTGTAAAGGGTTTATTGTCAAAAGTAATCAAAAAGGTTCCTACTAATGCTTCAGCTTCAGTACTTTCAGATGCCATAAGAAACGAAATAAAAAGCAAGCTAGGAAGAATAGGAGCAAGGCTAACTACTGCAGGTTTAGCAGAGGCAGAAACAGGAGCTCTTCAGGAGGTTGCTGACATATCTGGAAAAGTTTTGTTTGAAGAGCTGAAGGAAAAAGATTTGTTCCAAACACCTGAAGGTGCTACTGAGATACTAAGTGAGATAGCATACGCTGCAGGTCAAGAAGCAGTGGGTGGTTTTGTACTTGGAACATTGCCAGCTATTAGTGATGCCTATGCGGCGAAAGATTTTACAAGGGTTGACAAGGAAGTTTTAGAAATGTTTTTAAATATCAGAAACGATGGTTTTACTAAAAAAGCATTTGTCCAACAGCAGAAACAGAGGATAGAAAAGGGTGAGCTTACAAAGGAAGAAGCGCAAAAAGAATTAGAAAACTTTGACAAAGCAGCAGGACTAGCCAATCAAATACCTTCTGATCTTGACATTGAAAAACAAAAGCAAATATTAGGTCTTCTTGCTAGCAAACAAGAATTACAAAATGAAAAAGCAGACAAAGACCCAGCTACAGTCGGCGGTATTGATCAACAGATACAGAAGATTGACAGTCAAATAGAACAAATCTTGACTCAGGAGCAGACGGTTGAAGAAGCTATTCCAGACTTTGTTGAAGACCAAGGGCAGGAGCAAGATGGCGATACAGAAACCCAGCTGACGGAAGAACAAGAAGATATTGACTCGTTTTTTGGAGAGGAAGTTGAAGAGACCACTGAAACAGTGGCTCCTAATTTAAGCATAAATAGGGCTGGTAATACAGTTGAAAAGGGTGCAGAACAAATACAGAGAGAAAATACTGTTACGAGAATAGCCAGAACAGCGGCAAGTTCAATAAAAAATCTCCTCCCTAACACTAGAATTGTATTACATGAGAATGAATCAGAGTATTTAAAGTTTGCTGCTCCAGGGCGAGGTGAACTTGTTGGCGATACCATACATATAAATCTTTCAAAGGCCACGGGGACTACCGTTCCTCACGAGGTATTTCACGCTGTATTTTTAAATAAAATAAAGACAGACCCAAGGGCAGCAGCGGTGGCCGAGACCATGATGAAGTCGGTCCGTAAATCCTTACCTAATGACAGTGAACTAGCTAGAAGGATAGACACGTTTGCAGAATCATACAAGGATGTAAGCGAGTTGCAGAATGAAGAGAGACTTGCAGAGCTTATTGGAATAATGGCCTCAGAGTATCAGACACTAACCAAACCGCAAAAGAATATTGTAATAAAATTCATTGAAGACCTGGCTAGAACTTTAGGCGTTGATATAAATCTTACTGAGTTTACAAAAACTGACAACGACGTAATTGATTTATTAAATACGTTATCTACAAAAGTTGCGACAGGAGAAGAAATTACTGAGGGTGATGTTGAAATATTAGAAGACGGCACAAACCCGGTCGGAGACCCAACAGAGATAAGAGTGCCGAAGCCACGGCAGCAAATTGAGTTTGAAGAGTCATATCCGTTATCACTTGTCACGCCCGATAAAAGAATTGATATCATCTCTTTGGTAAAGGACATCAATGCCAAAAAACAAAAGGTGTGGTTTTGGGTAGCAGATCAATTAGGTCTTGGAGATTTCCAGGGCATACAATTAGACGCTGGTCCAAGCTATGCTTTTGATGGTGAGGCAGTATGGGCAAGCTCAAAATCCTCTAAATCTATTGATAAAAATATAAATAAATCAGACTATTTATTTATTATTAGCGGTTCTCCTGAACGTAGTTTATTATTTAACAAAAAGGTTTACGATGTTTTTATAGGTAAATTAGGTGATTTCAACACATTTAAAGAAGATGCACTGGCGACTAATCCTATAAAAGCTGTGCGAGAGATTTTAAATAATTTTGATAGTTGGGAGTCTCTTAGGGATAGTCCACAAAGGAAAGCTTTTCTAAATGCAATTGTTGACCAACAGGGTAAACCAAATACAGAATTTCATAAGTTTATAAAATCAAAAGATGGTTTTATAAATCCAAACGATATGCGCGATGGATTTTATAAGGCCAATGATTTCAATATAAATGATGTGATGGTCGTCATAAAACCTACCTCAGCTCGAGATGGGTCACAGCATTCAACATATGATAATGAAGTTTTAGGAGAGGTGTTAGGAGTACCAGATGTCAAGGTAAATGCCTTTGATATTATGCCTCAAGAGATGGTTGATAAATATAAAAAACAACTAACGCAACAAGAAAAGTCACAGGCGGTTGCTCCATATGGCTCAGGAATTAGGGATGTGTCGGAAAGACAAAGAAGGCAGCAGAGAACAATAGAGCAGGTAGCCCAGCAGTATAATATGGACAACCAAGGGTTTATCCCCAAGACGGCTAACCTATCACAGTTGCGTAAAGCAGTAGCGCCATTTGGATTAGAGGCAAGACAGGCTAGAGTGGATCAGTTTGGCAGAGGTGGAGGTTTGTTCCTTGTGCGTAATGGTAGAAAATTTAATCCTTTTGCTCAACCTACCAGAAGAAGACAACAAAGAACACCGGTAGATTATATTAGTGAAGGGAGAGAAGCAGGTTTTAGAGATGAAATAATCGTAGACTATTTACGAAGAGTTCGAAAGTTAAAAGTAAAAGAGATAAAAGATTTAATGGCTATTGACTCCGAATTATTAGGAGCATTACCAGAAAGCTTTAAAAATATTGAAGGAGGCGCAAAAGCTGGACTAAAACTGTTTTTAAAGGTAGAGAAATTTATTCTTAACCAAAACAGATTAAATACAAATAGAAAAAAGAAGCTTACCGATGCGCAAATAATGGATAAGGCAATTGCTTTTCTAGAAAACCAAGTTGAATATAAAAACGAGGCGGATACATTTAAAGTAAAAGGACAAACGAAAGCCCGAAAAACTTTATCTACTAAACAGGCTTTGATGTTGTCAGATCTACAAAAGACATTAAATCAGAGGCCAACTAAAGATATAGCTTTTAAAATTAGAGCTGCTCGAGCGCTTGTCAGGGCAAGATCAAAGGGTCAAAAAGATTTGCAAAAGGTAAAAAGAGAGCTTCGTAATTTTATGCGTAAGACTTTGCCATCCGCGATATTTACCAAAAAAGAAGCGTTACAACTAGTTCAAAAGATTGAGCAGGCTACTAATGCTAATATTGAAAATATAATGGAGGAGGTTATTGATTTAGCTACTGCTAAAAACAATGTTGCTCTGCAAAATCAAATCAACAAAATTCTTACAGGTAAGTATGAGACTGTAGTAAGTGGTAGAAAAAAAGCTATAAAAATAGACCTTGACACGAGAAAAAGAATAGAGGCTATAGTAAAAAATGTATTGCCTCCTACAGCTACAGAGCAAGAGATATCTGATAAAAATGAAGCTTTAAATAGAGAGTTTTTAGAGTTAGCTCAAGACCCTAATCAAGACCCATTTGTTATTAACAAGATGGTTGATCTTCAAATAGCAATCAATCTTAATAATGCCTCTCTTTTAGAAAACACAGACGCCAATAAAACATTGATGTTAGATCAGGCCTTTGACGCATTATCAGGTATGGTGCAGTTTGGTAGATCGGTTCTTAAAGCTCAGATTGAGGCTCAAGCACAAGAATACCGGAGACAATTTGCTGAACTGTACTACGACGTAACGGGTAATGAATTAAATCTAGACGACCCTGACTTAGATGAACAGCTTGAAAACGAAAAGTTTGCTCGAAACAATGAGACCAATCGAAGAAAGGTTAAGAACAAGGCAACTACATTGGTGCGAAATATTATGCGTTCCATTGACACGGGCATTATTGGAACGGCTGAGGCGTTGGATGGTTTGATGGATAGAATATCATCTCTACCAGGTGAGTTGTTTGGTGGTAGAGCTCAAGTGTTAGTAACTGATAAAATAGATGCAGCATCTAGAGAGTTTAAAAAAAGAAGGTTAGTCTTGTCTACGCTTCTTGATAAAGAAATGGCTAACTACTTGGGGGCTAACTGGAGAAAAAGAAATAAAGAGTTTAGTCAACTACAAGCAACTGGTATATATAAAAACCCCGATAGAGTTACCAAAGCGCAACAAGAATATGATAAAGATCCTAAAAGTGTAGATAAGAAACAAAGACTCGATAAGATTATAAACGAAGAGGAACTTTATCAGTCTCAAAATCAATTGTACTACATGTATAATCAGTTTAAAGATCCTGCTAACAGAGGAGCTTTTGAAGCTATGTATGGAGAACAAACTGATAGGATAATGAAAGAGATTGAAAAATTCATTGATCCTGACTTAAAAAAGTTTGCAGATTGGCAAGTCAATGTTTTATATCCAGCCTTGTACACTCACTATAATGAGGCTTATAAGAAAATATACAGAACAGACCTGCCGATGAATAAATATTATGCAGGTTATTTAGTTAGAGAAGGTACTACGCCTAATGAATTAGACTTGCTTGGTGACCAGGGCATTATGCAAACAGCAGTTGGATCGGCTTCTACTAAAGCCAGAAGTAGAAACAATAAGAAAATAGTTTATACAGACGGTACGACAGCGCTTACAAGCTACATCGATGACATGGAATATTTTTCTGCTTATTCCTCAGCTATTAGAGATATATACAAGCTTTTCAGCAACCAGTATATAAAAGACGCAATAAGAAATATACATGGGCAAAAAATAAATGATTTAATAGATGATGCAATTAAAAAGATTGCAAGCCGTGGAAAAGAAAAACATACTTTAACCGGCTTCTTAGACGGGACAAACACGGTATTTTTGATTTCACGTTTGGGGTTAAGTCCAGTTATTATGATCAAGCAGTTGACCTCTTTATTTACATATGCTAATGATATTGGTATAGGTAATTGGCTTTTATATGCTGCGAAAAACAAAAGCCAACAGCTTCAGGTTTTTAAGGAAATTAGAGATAATTCTGTATACATGCAGGATAGAAACAACAATTCTATTTTAAGACAAATTGAAAACTATAGCGAAAAAGATGCCAATAAAGTGTTACCGCTAGGCGCAAGAACTAAAGATTGGATCGTCAACTTTTTAATGGCGCAGGTTATTGTTGGTGACCGGACAGCGATCATGCTAGGGGGTGCTCCAAACTATTCTTATTACAAAGATCAGTTTAAAAAAAATAACCCCAACGCAACTGAACAAGAAGCCATTGATCATGCAATTATAAAGTTTGAAAGGGATACAAAAAGGACACAGCAGTCAAGCGACCTTCAAGATAAGGATTATTATCAGCAAAAAGGACCTCTATCAAGAGCAGCTAATATGTTCTTAACAACACCAAAGCAATATTTAAGAAAAGAAATCCAGGCTGTTAGAGGTTTGAATAGAAAACTTTTATCTTGGGATCGAACTGCAGGCAAAGGAACTGTTGGTGAAAACATACGTACATTTGTAATGTATCACATATTTATGCCTGTGTTATTCCAATATGTAACCTTAGGACTTCCTGGGCTCTTAAGAGAGTTTAGAGATGATGATGACGAAGACTTGTGGAGATCATCAATATTAGGAAACCTCAATGCATTGTTTATACTAGGGGAGGTGTTTACGATTGTAGGAGATAAAATTACTGGCAAACCTTGGACTTCGAGTAAAGATGTTGGGGTAGTGGCTATTGCAAAAAGTCTATCAGAAAGATATCAAAGAGCCGCGCGAACCAAAGATGTTCGGTTGAAAGCTCAGTACATGAATGACTTTTATCTGGAGCTGGCTCAAACCACAGGTTTACCTTTATTAACAGTAAAAAAGTTAGTTAATAATTACACTAACGTTTTAGATTCAAAAGATATGGGTGAGGCTATTCTCAGGTTATTTAACTTCTCTGAGTATGCGATCAAGGGTAAGAAAAAAAGACAAGGAAGCTCCAGGGCTTCGGATAAAGAACTCAAGATGCTATTCCCGGAGTTGTATGATGAAATAAAAATTGAGGAGGGAGATGCTGAATTAAATAAATTAGAAAAGGAAATCAAAGACATAGAGAAACAACTTCTTGAAGATTTATACAAGTAATTATGCCCTTTAAAAGTCAAGCACAACGAGCTTACATGTACAAGAACCTGCCGGAGATAGCAGCGCGGTGGGAGGAGGAGACAGTGTCAGGGTCTCTACCAAAAAGAATACATCCAAAAAAGAAAAGGCCATCATTAATTTCACAAAGGAGACGACGACGCTTGCCTAAAAGATAAGCAAGGACAGCAGGTACATCACGATAAGGGTGATGCAGATAGCGCCTACAAAATCATAATCTGGTTTATACTTCATCAGTTACAGACTCACCAACATTACGAAGTTTCTTAGTTAAATTATTTACCTCACCTCTAAGTGTGGTATATTCCTTATCCATCAAGTGTTCGTATATGTTGTTTAGTGAAGTGTGAAGCTCGCCCATGACAAAATTTATGTTCTGTATTCTTCTATTTTCAATCGGAGTTAAGTTATTCATGCTCACTAAATTATAAAAAATATATTTAACCTCTGTATATTTCACATATAAATCCTAGATCCTCTAGCTCCTTGAGCCTATACTCTTGTAGTTTCGATACCCTACCTTTTTTTGTTTTGCACTCCACAAATAAGGCAGGCTTACCCGCGTGCAGGGCCACTAGATCCGGGATTCCATTCTTGTTGGTCTTAATTAGCTTTAAGACGTAGTACCCCAGAGCTTCTAGTTGCTTAATCTTTTTGGCTTGTATCTGCTGTTCCGTCATCCCATAATTGATTATCAGTTAAATATTTTGGACACATTAATGGATAAATAAATTTATATACTCCAGAATATTTGCCCACAAACTCGTATTTTTCTATGTATCCGTAGTCTTTCATCGTTTTATTTTACAAAAACTTATTATAGTATTCTCTCCAGTCACAAGTAATTAGGTTGTACTTAGTCTTATCCGATTGATATGTTATATCTAAAATCTTCTCTTCACTCCCAATGTAACCACCTTTTAAACACTTGTTTACGGTTCGATTAAATTGAGTATGCAAATCATCAATGCAATCAGGTGGGCAAAATATGCTGCCGCCCTGTATATATCTTATCTGAGACAAAGCATGGTACTCACTATCAGTTATACTAAAATCAGGTTGATGAGAAAAAAAGGTAACCTTATTTGTTGACGCCAACAAATTAAGCTTTTCAAGGTTGGGCCATGACTTACTTTTATAATTTTGAAGATCATCTCTAAGGCCACCAGCGTCAGCCCAAATATAAAAGTCACCAGGGAAATATTTATTATCTTTTGCATCTTTAATAAATCCAAGTTTATTAAATATAATAGTATTGTACAAAGGCTTGGTCATCTCAGGGACTTGATGGACAATCTTCTTCTTAAAGTCTTCAGAGTACATTAGCATTTCAAGCCTCTTATTATACATTTTAAAGCTCGGTATGTTCCTCAAACTACACTTGATTATTTTAGTGCTAATCATAGTTGGATCAAACTCTTTACGAATTGCTATAATTTTGTCATACAATAGTTCATCAGTGTATATAACAAACTCGGCATCTAAAGACAATGTATTTTTCATCCACCATAAGTAGGTGTGATAGGATACGGTATAGGTATCCCAAGCATCTCTGCCTATATTAAATAACGAGGTCACTATTATTGGTCTTGATATCATAAGCTAAGTAAGTCTTTTTTAAAATGGTTAAGTGTATAATCTTTCTTGCCGATTACAGCTTTATATATCTGATCTTCAATCCCGCCCTGAGAGAATATCCAGTAAACATTGTTGTTAAGTCTATCTTTGGTAGTCATGCGATCACGTGACTGCCAATAGCTTGTTGCACTAAAATCAATATTGTAGTATACCAAACAGTCAGCTTGTCTAAGACTTATACCTTCCCTGCCGCTTACAATCTGCAGGGCTATACTTTTATTGCCATTTACAAAGTCATCTAGTTCTGTGGTAATGCTATCTTGGAATACCTTCTTCAATGCTAGGAGCTCCTGCTTAAACTTATAAAATATTCCGATCTTTTTATTTTTAAAACTTTTATGTATAAACTTAGCCTTACTTAGGTCTAGTATCTGTGATGATCCGCTCTCAAACTTTACAGTACCTGAGTATATCTGGTGTAGTTTCATCATTAGTTTTACAGGGGTATCAGCCAATATCACCTCATCTTTTCCTTGAACGACAAGGTCACTCTTGAGTTTATTAGCTAGGTTATACGTAAAGGGATTCATCTTAACGTGCATTACTTTCTCATTTGTCCGAACTTTGAACCCCGCCTCCTTCTGACTATAAGACAAAAAGAAAGGTTGCATGGCGTCCATAATACTTTTCTGACCCTTGGAGTAGTCACGGATACTAAGGCCGTTAATCATCCTCTGAGTTACGTTAACGTGAGTGTCGCAGAACCTATAAAAGTTTTTGTGCTCCCTAAATGGATTGCTAGGTATGGCATACACTTGATGATACATCTGACTGTATGATTCAGGGGTAGGTGTACCTGACAATAGTATGACCATAGGGTCATTCTTCTGTATAATAGTCTTAACATCCTTCGCGCGTTTGCTCGGCTTGGGGAATGCTCCTATGCCATGAGCTTCATCAAGTACTACAAGATCATATATCTTAGGTTGAATCTTATGAAGACTCTCGTAGTTTATAACTTCAATTTCAAAACTAGGATTTAACAAATTGTAGTCCGATACAATAGAACTAATAGCTTTCTTTTTAGTTATAAATAGTACGCTTTTAGCTCCCATCCCCTGGGCTATACCCATGCTAGTAAGGGTCTTGCCTGTTCTAACCTCCATAGCTAAATATACAAACCCATACTCTCCAACAACATCTATGCCTTTGGATATAATATCCTTTTGGTATTCTCTAAACTTCATATTAGCTTTGTTTGAATTTGTGCTTCGCTCCTTGGTTTCAGTCTAATCCATTTACCAGTGTTGTCCCGACCAACCTCAGCCTCAATAGAGTATGTGTATACTGAATACGCTAACATCCAATTTTTAAATTTGTAATGAGATACAGAAAACTTGGATCCGCGAGCATAGTCAGGATATGAATTAGTAAAATCATAATAGATTTCATTTAAATGAATCTTTTTGTTTACCTCTAACAACGGATTTGGTTGACTAGTATCGGTTAATCCGCACCACTCGCAGAAATCCCCGTTGGTTTGCATTATCAATCTCTTCATTTCACCGTTTACAGACTCACTTAATATCAATCCTTCTTTTAAATATAGCTGTAGATTTTTAATCATATAGTTATCAAACTTGCACCAGTCCTTATCGTCCCACTCTTCACCAAATATAAACCTACCGAAGTCATCCATTGGTGTGTACTTATCATTGTAATGAGATGCAAGTTCTAACTCCCACCTTCGTCTTGCAAATGAAGTACCTGCTCCTTTAATTGTGTAGTTAGTAGTGATAACTACCTTGGGAGATTTCGAGAATGGGATTTTAATTGCGTCCTTGTTTTTCTTTTCTAGGGTTAACCCTTCAGTAACTACACTAAACAATCTCTCAAAATCAAAATATTTTTTTACATCATCAAAGACTAGCACTTGGGTGTCAGCGGATACAAGTTGATAAGGGAATGACTTTTCAAAAGCAAAAGACTTTCCATCTATCATTACTATCTTTTTCATATGACCCACTGCTTGAAGCCATATACCTTTACCAGTCCCTCCATTGGCAGTATCAGAAATATTTTCATCGTTAAGAATAACTGCAGGGCAATAGGACATGTTTTTATGGGCGTGCATTAAATATCCAAGAGTTGACTCAAGTGTTACAACGCGATTATCATCTTTGTTTGCTATGTTCTTTACGAAAGATTTAAAATCATTTTCAGATTCATCGCATGATTCATACACCCTATTTATAACATGATCCTTCCAGACATATCCATCTAACTCTAAATAGTCAATTGCCTCAACCGAGTCCTTGGTTATTTTAACTGCACAATTTTCATAGTATAGATAAGAAGTGTCTAAGGTATCTTCAATAAAGTATATGTCAATAGTGCTAAGTAAGGTCAAAAAATCTTCTTTAAATAGCCTAGTCTGGTCAGCAAAGTAGTTATATATAGCCATGTCCTCAAGATCATGAAGATGGTTGAGAATAAAATCCTTAATATCTTTTTCTGTGGTGTGATCTATTAGGTTGTTTGTTACCTTGACAAAAACATAACTCTTTTGTCCTTCTGGACAGAATTTAAAAAATCCATTTGATTCTAAAAACCTTTTAAATATAAGGGGTATAGCTTTAACAACTCCTTTTTTACTAAGAGTCCAAAACTTCACAGAATTATTTTCTTCAGCTATTTGTATGACGGAGTCTATGACTTCTGACGCCAAGCTTGACTCCTCTAAGTGTTGGCGAATTACTTTTTTTGACTCTCCTCTTCTTAATCTCTGTTGTATATCATCTAACTTATCTTCATCCTCATAGTATTTAGTGTTGAAGTTTTTTGTGTTTGCATAGGCTGATTTTATTGTATTAGATATTTCAGTAGCATTAAAGTCTCGGCTTTGATACTGAGTAATAACTAGGGTTGCCGTTGTAGAAGAGATACCAAAGTCATTAAATGCCATCGCCAGTATAAATGCATTCTGATTGCGCTGACCCTCAGACATGGGATATTTTTTCTGCCACCACTTTACCAGGATATCAACTATCTTATTTTCATCGGTGATTGGTATTGTAGTGATTCCACTAGTAGAGTTAACTTCTTTATATTGTTTGTCCTCAAACTCCTCCCAAAGTAAAGAGTCAGTATTAACTTCAATTAACGGATCGTATGACTCATAACAAACCCTGCTTAAGTTTTTCGATGTCTTATCAAAATAATTGGATTTAAAATGTTTTTCTAATGCAATAAAGTATCCTGTATGTTTCTCAGTAATCGCAGGTATCTTTACTAAAACCTTCAGCCCTTTTCCTGATGGGGATATGAATACTGAGTATACATACTTGTTCTTTGCAAATTTAGTTTTGTCTGATAGTAACTCTTGCTTTTTTAAATAGCCATCAAAGTCTAAACAGATAAGGCCACTATGTTCAAGTAGCGACACGTCCGACCTCTTGTTAAACTTTCCACTAAAACAAATTGATGGGAGTTGTTTTTTTAGCTCATTGCGTTTTGCCTTATTATTCTCAGAACGAATAGATTTTATTAAATCTTTTGACGCTCCTTCTTTGATTCTTTTCAATATAACGTCAACATCTCTGAAGAAAGGAGAGGTCGTTGAGTTTATATCTTTAAAAATAGTGACGATTTTTGACATTTTTATGTTGGTTTTATGTTGGTTTTAGATTGCTTAGCCTTTAACTGCATTGCAAAGTGTTGAAAATGTTGGTTTTTAATCTCATTCTGTATTTGAAAAAAGTAAATATAAATAAATATATATATATATAAGTATAGAAAAACAAAATTAACATTTAACACAAAAAAAAAGGGGGAGCATAACTCCCCCTAGTTTAGTTGGGGTTAACTAAAATGGTAAATCAGGGTCAGCCTTCTCCACTTTGGGAGCTGGTGCGGGGGCAGGTGCATTGTCCTCTGGTGGCTTTACATAGGGTTCTTTTATGTTAAGCGATAATTTCTCGGCGCCAGCTTGTGTTTTACCTTTCCATGCTGAGATTTCAACTTCCTTACCATCCATGGTTGTGCCAGATCCCCTATAGTCAGGCTGGTTGCTTCCATCCTTCTTGTTGGTGTTAACAAATAAACTTCCTTTCCCGTCAGGGTGTACATACTTTTCACTCATAGTTTAAAATTTAAGATTATATATTACGTTTCTTATGTCTTCTTTCTTGTCCTTGCCATGATAGTGTTCATAGATTTGAACTGCAGATTCTACCTTCTTTTTCCCATCTAGTGCACTTTCCTCACTAACTGGGCAGACATAAATTTCATGGTAGATTTCTCCATTGTCTCCATACGCTCTTGGATTTTTGTCTATAGCTATAAACCACATCGGCTTATTAAATAACGTTTGATAGATGTAGGCTTGGGTGTCATAGAAATACTTGTTCTTGCCCAACCACACAAATTCCTGGTCGTTCTTTGCCGTTGTAGTTTTTAGGTCTATAATAATTCCTTGAGAAATGATGTCAGCCTTGGCCTTAAACGGATGACCAAATATCTCACCGACTATTGGTACCTCATACTCAGCATCCTTGTCTGTTATAAGATCTGCCACTTGTTGCTTGGCTCCCTTATACCCCTTAACGTTTAAGAGTTCGTCACGGAGTTGTTCCATCAACACTGCCTCATGCTCTAACAACGCACCAGATATGTTGCTCTCTTCAATAAATTTATTGTACTTTACCCCCCTTGTCTTAGTATCACTAAAGATTGGAAATTCTTTTGCCTTGTTTGGTTCAAGAATCAACTGGTGGAAGTACCTACCCTTTATAAAGTTCTCGTTGTCCTCCTGAACCTTACCAAACTGCTTAAATGTTTTTGGCTGGAGGTCTTGAATATTTGAGTTGGAAAGCCATTGCCTTCCAAACTCTCCGTAATAATCTTCGTCATTACGGAGTCTGTCTATTATTTGCTTATCACTAAGCTTCTTTTTGCTCATTCGTTTTTTGTTTATATTCTTCAATTGTTAAGTCATCATACGTTAATCTCAGCCAAGACTCGATTTGCTTCCAATCTTTTTTAGCTTTCAGTAATTTTTGAATGATAGGAATGTCGTCTGTAGGATCACCAGTTGGAGGGACTACTTTCTTTTTAGGTATATCCAATTTATTTACTGCCACTCGTTTAACGTCTTCTCCATATGCATCAACATCCTTGTCACTCACAATACCTAGTTGTGATGCCAATGAATATCTTTTTAAATAAGAAATTCCTGATCCAAAAGACTGATAAAGATTTTGACCCTTCATCTCCACTAAAGGAATATCTACAGAACCTGAGTCACTCTCTCCCGATTCAGCATGGAATATTGTCGTAGTCAAACACGCTTGTCCAGTATCCTTGTTGGATCCTAACTTTTGCGTGAATCCCAGTCCATGCTTTTTCATCAAAGGATTGATGGAATAAATAATTTTGGTAAGGTCAACATACTTGTATCCATACCCATCGGTGTCCTTCAATAAGACAGGGCATTCCTGTTGGAAACCTGCCAATGCTTTGTAATAATTTTTCATAGTTGGTTTAACTTTTGTGTTAATTTAAAATACTTTTTAAGAATTCCCGTTCGTCTTTCTTTTAATGAAGTCAGGCTCTTCTTGTTGTTTAAAATCTCAGGTATTTTTTTCTCTATTATATCCAATCGGTTTCTATATGACTGGAGTACCAAAGTGTAAACACCTCTTCGCCATCCCCCCTCAAATAATAAATATTCAGGTGGTGTAAGCTCTTCGTAATATTCCTTGCCTCGTGGATTAAATATTTTAATCTCGCCAGTCTCTTCATAACACATGATCTGAACGCCATGCATCATCCTAGACTCATAACCCCTCCCGTCTAAGTTGACAGAACTTGGGTCGTTCTTTGCTTGATCAAATATTTCCATAAGACTAGGCATCTACGATAGATAATTTTTGTAAGATAACTGAGTAGTCAGGATCATTAGCTATCTGTTTTTCAAGAGACAATAACGCTTGAGGAATGGTGTTAGAATAACATACATAACCATTCTCTTCCATGTACGTTTCAATAGCTTTAGTTGTTATCCCTCGATCCTTGCACAATTTGTACAAAAATTTTCTTGCATCCGAAACATCACTCTTACGATTATTAGTAAAGAGTTGCTCCTTAGTAAACCCAGTATGCTTGAGAATGTTGTCCACAAACTGGTCGAAAATGTACTGCTTCATTTGAATATATTTTTAAATAAAGGGTTAATGTTGAGGTCTGTGCTGATTGCACGACCTAAAGAGATCAAGTCATCAGAGGTAGCGATAGGTTTTAGCTTTCGCTCTCGTTCTGCTTTCTTGATAAACTCTTGGAATTGATACTCGTCATCAGCGAACGCATCAATGCTTGGGTTGTTGGTTAAACGCATTTGATTAAGATTAAATTAAATTTTCATAAAGATAATATATTTTATTGATATAAGTTTAATAAAAGATGGGTAAATTGGGTGCAGTTGGGAAAAAACCAATGTTTTTGTCTATGTGTTCCCCTAATGGGAACTTTTGTCCCCTAATGGGAAAGTAATTTTTTTTACCTTTGCCACATGGCAGAAGCTTTCCTAAAAAATAACCTATCAATCGTGCTATCTTTTTTGGTTGCAGTATTTACTGCGGGTGGTATATTCGCTGAGTTTACTGCCATCAAGAATGAACTTACTATGGTGCATGAACGTCTTGACAAAAAGATTGTTGTTATAAATAAACTTGAAGATCGTATCCTTGATATTGAAAAACAATTGGAATACGAGCGAGGTTTTATTGACGCCTCTAAATAAAAAAAGGAGAGACATCTCTGCCTCTCCTCTTACTAACAAACAACAAAAAAACTATTTCCTTGTGAACATATACTCCTGCTGGAGTTGGTTCTTGACTAATTGCAATTCCTCGTTTAGCCTTTTTATTTCTTTTCTTAGAACAACGTTGCTCTGTTTTATAAAGTCAACGTTCATTGGATCGTTTACTACGGGGTCTATTACTTTAATCATATTTAAGTTGGTTTTGGATTTTGAGTTGTTGTAGACTAAGATAAATAATTTGTCTTACTTTCTGATCATTAATCTGATAGTCTTTTTTTGTCAATGCTTTTTTATTTGCTCTTGCCATCTGTATTCTTAATAGCCTACATTTTTGGTCGTTCTTTACTAATTGCTCCCATAACTTATCATGTCTGCTTTTTTTAAGTTTGCGTTGCTTAAGTTTTAGTTTTACAAATTTGATTATGTATACAAATATTCTTTTCATAGGTCTTTGTTTACTTCGTTAATTATAATTTCATACAAATCATAACTGTTGATGTGTTCGATACTCAGCATTTCATTAGTACCATTCTCTCGAAGAGATATAGTCTGAATCCCTTTATCGTTTACTGTTGCTTCCACAAAGATATAAAGTTTTATACCCCCTCTTCGCTTGTACATCGTATTCACTACAAATGCCACATGTGTGATGTTGCCATACCCTTGTCGCTTCCCAAAGTTCTGTGTTATTCTCATATTAAAATCTATAAAATACTGTTAGTTCTTCTTGCTTTATTTTCCGTACTGTGTACAGAAGCCTTGTGTCGTCATTTTGTAAGATGAAACAGTTAGGTGTATCACTATGGTTAATAAACCCCCCCAGAGGAGTTCTAATAACCCCATACTGATCGTTTAACACATGGGTAATACCTAAGCATACCCCTGCCTCAATCTCATCGGTACAAAACAAACCTAACCCCTCGATATCACTTTCCTTTATCGTCAAGTGATCAGTCAGAGGTCGGTAGTTGTTCTTCTTAATCATCATATGGTTAAAGTTCAGCAGTAAAATTACAATAATCATCTTCTGGGTTATCGTCAAAGTAATCCTTAACTTGTTTTCCTAAACGATAGTCAGCGTACTCAGATAAATCTTCTTCTGTAACATTGTATTGTTTCTGAATCTCACCATTGTAACCCTCGTTTTCATCAAACATTTTGTTTACCCTTTCAATCGAACCCTTATCAATTGAATCTAGTTCCTTGACTATATCATCATACTTATCTCTACTGATTTCATAATCAATATAGCTTGGTTCCGCTTCTTCTGCACCGAATCTTTCATGTGCATTGCTTGACTGTACTGCGAACATAAACTTTCCGTCTACATCGCCATTATAATATCTTCCCATTTTAATGTTGGTTAAATTATTGAGCATTATTACTCGTGGATAGGGAGGAATCGAACCTCCCAACGCACCATGCTATCCTTTCATTTTATTTGTTTTATAATGTTTATAACTGCTTTATATACTTCATCTATGTTGGTAGTAAGCAATGCATCATTTAAACAGAAACTTAAATCATCCCAATTATCATCTTCCATAAGCCTATCAAAACATTTTTCTACTACCGCCATCAGCCAATCCCATGAGGAGTGATATTTAAGTTCATCAAATGTATTGCCATCTGAATTAAATTTTATGGTCTCTAAGTTGTCATACCAACCCAAGTTAGTTTGTTGAAACCCCATAAATTCTGCTATAAGTTTATTGTCTTTCATTTTATTTAAAGTTTTATGTTTCTTTCGTTTTCTGTTTTATACCATTCAACATGAACAACATCATTGTTGAACATATTGTCTGTATCAAAATCTTCCGTAGGAACGTCATAATAATATATTCCATACAACAAACCATTGTTGTTGCCATTTTTAAATGCTCTTTCTTGTTCATAATGAACTGCTAATTTTACAATCATTTTATTTAAAGTTTATAAATTGTTGGTGTACATACTCTTCAGGATCAGGAGATAGAATATGTACTTCCGAATCGATAACGCCATCATCGATGACTTTGGTCATTAGGCTTACATCATATCCCGTTGAGTCCATGATCGCTATCTCTTTGGTCTTGTTGTCATTGGTATACTCCCATACCATATAGCTATCCCCATTGTAGGAGATAGCTTTTTCTATGACTTTCGTGTTAACTATTATTTTCATTTTATAAATTATCTAATGCGTGATCTGTGATCTCATCATAATCATATCCCCACTCTCGGAGAAGTGCATAAAGGTTTTCGTAATAAAATTTTACTCCTTTAGTTTTGTCAGATTCGTGTATCCAAATTGGATTGTTTCCATCTTCAGCAAATCGAATTAGAATTGATTTGTAAAAATTAAGTTCAGCATCCCCTTCCAATTTTACCTCTATCTCTCTGGTTTCGCAGTTAGATATTACTTCAAAGTTGTTTTCTGTTATTGTTTTCATTTTATTTATTTTTATATATTTATTTTAAAGTTTCTTTTATTAATTTTATTTTTAATTCGTTTGATAAATTTTTAGATTTTATAATTTCAACAATAGTATAATATTCGCCATTGTAAAAAATATTGTGTAAAGATTTA